>Ga0075471_10000226_pt1 | contig 31579 bp, 31 predicted proteins | sample DEB19_08_DNA_2_FD_74787 | JGI IMG/M metagenome (GOLD analysis project Ga0075471, IMG submission 74787) | Aqueous microbial communities from the Delaware River and Bay under freshwater to marine salinity gradient to study organic matter... | ecosystem: Environmental > Aquatic > Marine > Coastal ...
GAGAACGTACTGCGCAACGCCATACGGTACTCACCCCCCCACTCTTCCATACAGATCGTCGCTCGCCTCGACGGCGACAATAACAACAGCATCGGGGTGACCCTCGAAGATCGCGGCCCCGGCGTTCCACGCGAAATGCTCGAAAGAATCTTTGAGCCTTACACTCGCTTATCCGCCGACGCAGACGACGGGCAAGGCTCGGGACTCGGTCTTGCTATTGCGCGACGCGTCTTCGAGGCGCATGGCGGCCGTATCATGGCCGAGATGGCAGAACCTTGCGGACTCCGAGTACGCGTGCTGTTGCCGGCTGCGTGCTAGGATTCGCGCCTTCCGAAGAACCCTCTCTCGCCCAAGGAGCCCATCGTGCCCGGCAAACTCGTCCTCGTTCGTCACGGCCAAAGTATCTGGAACGTCGAGAACCTCTTCACCGGCTGGCACGACGTCGATCTCTCACCGCAAGGCCGACTTGAAGCGGCGACCGCTGGTCGAGAACTACTACGCGAGGGCATTGCGGTCGACATCGCCTTCACTTCCATGCTTAAACGCGCGATCCGCACGCTATGCATCATGCTCGACGAAATGGATCGCATGTGGATCCCCGTCGAACGCACTTGGCGGCTCAACGAGCGTCACTACGGTGCGCTGCAGGGCCTCAACAAAGCCGAGACGGTCGCTCGGCATGGCGATGCGCAGGTCAAGATCTGGCGCCGGAGCTACGACATCCCTCCCCCGGCTCTCGAGGCGAGCGATCCGCGTCATCCTCGCTTCGATGTACGGTATTCCGGAATCGATCCTGCGCTGCTTCCCGCCACCGAATCTTTGAAAGACACGCTGGCGAGAGTTCAGCCCTTCTGGGAGTCACGTATCGCGCCCGAACTACGCGCCGGACGCAACGTACTCGTCGCCGCGCACGGCAACAGCCTGCGCGCCATGGTGAAGATGCTCGATGGTGTTCCAGAGAGCGAAATCGTCGAGTTGAACATTCCGACTGGGGTTCCGCTTTTGTACGACCTCGATGACGCCTTGAAACCCAAAGGCAGTCGCTATCTCGGCGACGCAGACGCCATCAAGGCCGCCGCGGAAGCCGTTCGACGCCAGACCGATAAGCGCTAAACCACGCACCCGAGCCCGACGAGCACGTTCGACTCGAGCGCTTAGCTGATCGGCTTACCTGGGCCGGGTGCCCAACCGTCGTACCGACCGCCCGCCTCCTCGGCGAGCTGACGTAATCGCGAAGACACCTCTCGTACGGCGTGGACGTTGAGCGATAGGGTCTTGAGGGCGTGGATGCTCCAGGACTGATCGACGCTGTCACGCAGCTCGCGAATGTCGGTCTCGAAACCTTCTGCACGGAGTCGCGACGCAATGCTCTCCGCTTTTTCTTGCGTAGGAACCGCAACGAAAAAGTCGACGTCGACGGGCTTGAAGGGGTCGACTCCACTACGACGCAAGCGCTCGATCATTCGAGCATCCCAGTCGTCTTCGCTCGATTTGGAGGTATTACGGACGTTGTAAATGATGCGCCAGACCGCGATCGCGGCACCCGCAATGAGGAAGACGACGAACCAATCCATGCACCCCTCCGAAGCTGACTGACGTCACGCCAAGACGCGTGGCGCGACAAACGCTCACTCGTCAGGCGCGATGGTCACCCGCAAGCCATCAAGGGCATCGGTCATATCGATCTGACAAGACAGGCGCGAGCCGTCTTTGTAGTGAGCGAGCTCCTGAAGCAACTCGCGCTCGTCGGACATCGGCGCCGGAATTTTGCTCGCCCACGTCGGATCGACGTAAACGTGACACGTGGCGCACGAACACATGCCGCCGCAAATGGCAGCGATGCCGTAATCGAGCTCCCGAAGTGTTTCCATGATTTTGACGCCCGAGCGAGCCGGGACATCGTGTTCTTGACCGTCGCGATCGATGACTTTGAGTGTTGGCATTCGCATAGTTTGCCCGGGTCCGGTAGCCGATGCCACCCGAACAAACCGAGGGGCGTCGTTCGGGGGCCGCTAGTCAGTCAGAACGGCTGCGAGTTCCCGCCAAAGCGCATCGAGTAATCGCCTCGCCCGGATACGAACGGGAAACTCCTCGGGACTCAGGGCCCACTCCGCCGCCTGCGGAGCGTCCAACGCGAGGCCCGCCAGATCCTCATCACCCTGCCCGCGGTGCGCGTATTCCCAATCGATGAGACACAACGAGCCATCGGCGCGAACGATCACGTTCTCGGGCGTCAGGTCACCATGTACCAGTACCGAATCGTCGTTCGACATCACCTCGAGCCGTTCGATGCACCGCTCGACTTCAGAGCCGTACGACCTCGCCCGATCGGGCGCTTGCAAGGCGAGTCGATCATGCAGCTCGCGTAGACGGTTCGGCAGATCGAGCCTCGGCAAGCGCGAGGCATCGATCGAACGCATGCGTTCGAGCAACTCTCGCATGGCGATACGACGTGCAGGCTTTGTGATCCAGTCTGTTTCGAGTCGCAGCCCTTCGACGAAGGGCATGACCATGAATCGCCCCGCCCGGTCGTACTCCAGCACTTGAGGCGCGAAACCCTGGGCGGCCGCCAGGCGCTGCGCATCGACCTCGACGTCGGGATCTATTCCGAGCAGGCGAGCCACCTGCGGCGGCGCCCACTCGCGACGAACGAGACGACCGCGGACATCTTGCAGCTCGAATACCCGATTGACGGTACTCACCGGAGTCGATACTCCGCGAGCCACTCGCGCCAACCGAATATAGCGATGATGAAATAGACGACGTAGAGGCCCGCCACCCAAGAAAGACCCTGCACGCCATACAGAAACATCGAGGCGGCATTCACCGCAAACCAGTACAGCCAGTTCTCGAGCACGCTGCGCGCCGTCATCCATGTGGCGAGTAAGCTCGCGCCGGTGACGGCGGCATCGAGTCGTGGCCAGCTCGCTCCGGTCGTCTCGGCGAGCGCCGGTGAGAGCACGAGGGAAGCGGCCGCAATGGCGATCAACGCGCAACCGTGCACCCAAAGCGGCCAACGGGTGATCTCCGATTTTGTTGTTTTTGCGGTCCACTGCCAGAAGCCGTAGACGGCCATGCCGACATAAACGGTCTGCAGCGCAGACTGCAAAGGCAAGGCGGAACGCGCCGCGAGCCAGGCGAGTAACGCGGAGGATATTCCGCCGAACACCCACGCCCAGCGGATACGGCGCACGGCGAGCAGCGCGTAACCGATGCCGGCGGCCACCGCAAAATATTCTATCCAAGCGCTCACTTATCGCACCTGCCAAACGATGGACACCCCCATCGAACGGGGATCGGCCAACTGAACGTAGAGCTTATCCGGATAGTCGGGCGGTTCGTTTCCAAAGAAAAAACCTCGCATGGCGTAGTTCTGATCGAGCGCGTTACGCATCCAACCGTCGATCCTCCAGGAACCTCTCTCATACCCTGCACGAAGATTGACGAGCGAGTACGGTCTCGAGCGTTGATCGTGACTGTCGCTGAAATAAAAAGCCGCGACGCGCTGCGCATCGAGTCTGCCAAACCAGCCTGCGGGATTTCGATATTCGACCGACATCGACATCTGATAGTTGGGCGCATGCGCCTGACCGCGTCCGGAAAGATCACGATCGGCCACAACATACTTCTCGAACCGAGTGCGTAGTAGCCCGAGCGTCGCGCCGATCGACCACGACTCGGAAAGCGTCATCAAGAGTGACCCCTCGACTCCGAAGTTCGCGCCTCGAGCGGCGTTGTCGGTCAGGTAGATGAATGACAGCGGATCACCCGGGTCGAGCTGCGCAGAGGTACTCACCTGCTGCGCCCGCCGCCACATGTAGAAGAGCGCGAGGTCATATCGCAATCCGCGAGAGAGTTCGTCGAACTTGTAGCCGACCTCGATGCTGTGCAGCAACTCCGCGTCGAACTCACGCCGGTCGGCCGGAACGATCACCCCGATATTGAAGCCTCCCGCCTTATAGCCTCTTGCCACCGCGAGGTAAGCCATCCGCCGATCGTCGGGCCGATACTCGATCGAAGCGTTACCGCCCATCATGATTTCTGCAGGCGAGAGGTCGCTCCCGTCGGTGTCGCGATAGCGCGCCGCACGGCGCTCGATGCGTACACCTGCGTTCGCGCGCCAACGGGAGCCGAGCGAACGGCCTGCACTCGCGTAGCCGGCGAACGAATCGGCCTCATAGTCACTGACGAGTGCACGATAAATCTCTCCGCCATAGAGATCGAGCTGGTCGTTGTCCTCGGTCAACCGCTGCGCGTAAAGACCGGTGACGAGATCGAACGCCGCCGTCTCGCGAGCCCAGCGAAAGTCCTGAGAGAGGCTTCGACGGTTTCTAAGAAATCGTGAGGTGAAGTCGTAGTCGGGATCTGCCGCCCAGTCTCCGTCGAACGAGTACGTGATATCCGCCTCGACGACGCCCGTCAGACTGCGAAACTCGACGTCGTCGCCGACGTGCTGCAGCGTGATCGAAGCCCCTCGAGAGCGCTGGCGATCTCGACCCGGATCGTCCGACCGCGTCACTCGCGAGTTATCGGTAGCGAATGCATCGAATCCGTTATCGAGGTTCACCGCTAACACGGACACATCCGCCTGCCATCGCGAGCTGAGCTCGTGCCGACTACGCCAACGCAGGGTGCGCTCGTCGAAGCCGTTGGTGTCATCGCGCCCCAACGTGATATTTTGTCGAGACCCCTCACCACGAAATCCTTGAGCAACCAATCGAAATGCTGAGTCGCGCGCCTCGCTGAGTGCGCCTCCCGCGACGAACCCTAAGGCACCGACGCCGAAATCGCCGACCGTTACCTCGAGACGCAGCGTTTCTTCGACGGTAGGAGAACGAGTCCGTAGATTGATGAGCCCTGCGAGCGCATTGGCGCCGAGCGTGGTGCCTTGCGGCCCACGCAATACTTCGACCTGACCCAAATCGATCAGCGTCGCTGGCATGCCGATACCCGAGAAGTCCATGCCGTCGATCAAAAATCCGACGGAAGGATTCGGCGCACCCTGCCATTGATCGTTCTCACCGATACCCCGTAACTGAAAGTACCGAGGACGAGAGGTTCCGCTCGCCCAATTCAGATTGGGAACGAGCGGAAGAACATCCTGCAGATGCTGCACGCCGGCCTCACGTAAGGTGGTCGAGTCGATCACGGTCGTGCTCGCCGCCAGCGTCAGGGCCGACTGCGGACGCAGCGTCGCGGTGATGACGACCTCTTCAAGGTCGGAGGCAGCAGCGACTTCTGGAGAAACGAAGACTACGGCGGTAGTCAACGAGAGGATCAAAGAATTAAAAACGGGAAACGATCTGGCGTTCACCTAGTCCCTCCGCCGGTACTAACCGGATCAGGTTCAACGGGTTCGCCGCCCTTTGCGGCATCTCAGGCCCTTTCGGACCACCCCAAGGTCCCGCGTATTCTCCATGCAAATCATGGGTTTGCAAGTGTTCCCGTACTCGCTGAACAAAGGGGATGACCTGCAGCCCCCTCTTCCCTACAATCGCGCCCCTTGCAGACGGCCCGGCCGGCCTCGGGAGTCCCGCTTCGATGCCCAGACCGATCAAAGTTTTCCAAGTCGACGCTTTCACTCAACAGCTCTTCACCGGCAACCCGGCGGGCGTCGTGCTCGGCGCAGAAGTGCTGAGCGACGACGAAATGCTGGGCATCGCTCGAGAACTCAACAACGGCGATACGGCGTTCGTGTTGCCTCCCGAAAGCGACGATCACGATGTTCGAGTGCGATTCTTCACGCCGCGAACCGAATCGTCGTTCGTTGGGCACGCCACCATCGCCACCCAATACGTACTCTCGGAAGAAGTCGGGTCACCGCGACGACGACGCCAGCGTCAAAAAGCGGGCCTCGTCGATGTCGAAATTCGTGGCTCCGGAGCCGATCGACGTATCGCCGTACGTCAGCCCGCCCCAGTGCTCGGTCGAGAGCTCAACGAACGCGAGCGTCTTGCCGTGCTCGATGCGCTGGCCCTCTCGAGCGCCGATCTCGATCCGCGTTGCGAGATGCGCATCGTCGGCTCGGCCGGCAATCGTCTACTCATCGGCGTTCGCGGCACTCAACAACTGAAGCAACTCAAGCCCGACTTCAATCGTCTCACCACGCTCTCCGCTCAGCTCGGCGCGTCGGGTCACTTCGTCTTCACACTCGAATCGGGGGTCGAGGGTTGCCTGACGCAATCGCGAATGTTTTGTCCAGCGATCGGTATCCCTGAAGATCCCGTCTCGGGCAACGCGCACGGGCTACTCGGCGCGTACCTGCTGCATCACGATCTGCTGAAGCGTGAAGGGGATCACGCCCACTTCTCGGGCGCGCAGGGTCAGTTCATGAACCGCCCCGGCCGAGTGGATGTCGATCTCGAGTTCGAGGGTAATTCACTCGAGGGCGTCTGGATTATCGGCAGCGCGGCGATGGTCTTCGAGACCACCATCATCCTGCCCTAATACGACCACTCAAAAAAAACGCCGACGTGGCTTGCGGGCCGCGCCGGCGTTTTTCGTTCGTGAGGTCTGCGACTTCAGATTAGAAGCGATACTCCATGAGCAGCGTAAAGCTGCGATTGCGCGGGTCTGCAACACGCGGCTCCCACGAACTGCCCGAACCAAAGTTACTGTCGTACGTGATGGCGAACGGTGGATCCTCGTTGAAGAGGTTCTTGATGCCCGCGGTCACGGTGAGCCCTTCGAGCCCACGCCAGGTCACCGACGCGTTGTACGTGATGTAACTGTCGACGCGGCGATCGAGATTCGGCGGCGACACCGCGCCCGAAGTCACGCCCGGCAACTCCTGGTTCTTGTACCCTGAACGGTAAATTTGCGAGAGCGACACACTCCAATCACCCCGATTGAACGCGAAAAACGCGTTGTGCTTCCACTCGAGGCCGAGGTCACCTGCGAAGGTGAAGAAACCCACCTCGCTCGGGCCGAACGGGAGACTGGGTGCGACACGAGAACGCTTCTTGAGAATCTTCGTGCCGTCGAGCCCTGCTGTCCATGTACCACCCCAGGCCTCGCCACGAAGGCGCAATGCGGTTTCCAGACCTTCCGTTTCAGAGTCGCCGGCGTTGATCACGCGTTGATCGATCGACAACAGATTACCCGACGCATCACGGATGTAACGATCGCTGAAGGTTTCGTAGTTGTTGGCCAACTGCTGCAGCGTCAAGATCTGGATGGTGCCGATACGATCGACACGCCACCAGTCTGCCGAGATACTGAAATCGTCGCTGGGCTCGTACACCAAACCGAAGCTGTACTGCTCCGCCTGTTCGGGGCCGAGATCGGGCTTGCCACCCTGAATGATGTTGGGCTGTACGACCGCGCAAGCCGGATTAGTCGTATTCGGAACACCGCCCGGGCACTTACCCGGATCAGCGATGTCGCGACCCGAATACGGCGCCTGCGACGAGGCATTGAAGATTTGATTGAACGAGGGAACTCGGAAACCTTCGTTATAGGATCCGCGGAATAAAATCGAATCGATCGGTCGATATTTGACGGAGATTTTCGGATTCACCGTCGAACCGAAACCGTCGTAATCGTCACGACGAATGGCCGCGGTCAGCTCCATGCCCGTCACGACAGGGAACATGACTTCGCCATAAACGGCTTTGACGTTTCGCGAAACGCCGCTCAAGGCATTGCCATCATCGAAGGGCGCCAACAGGATTACCGGCCGCGCTGCAGCAGCTCGGCGATCACCGTTGAATTGGTACTCTTCCTTGCGCCAATCGACGCCGACTGCCGCAAGCACCTCGCCCGCCGGCATCGAGAACAAGTCACCGGACATCGACGCATCGACCTGCGTCACGGAGAATTTTCCACCGTAAAGAATGACACCCTCAGCCGATGTCGCCTTCAGCGCATCGAGCGCCGCCTGAGTCTGGGTTTCTCCCGGACGAAGGAAGAGATTGATCACGCCCGTGTTCAACGCGTCGATCAAGCCGTTGGCGATGATGTTTCCGGACGCATCACGCGTGGTGTTGCGGTAGTAGTAACCCGACCCCAACTGCGACTCGGACTCGCTGTAGGCATAGGATGCTCCGGCACGATATTCCCAACCCTCGAGGAGGCCGATTGGACCATCTGCGCCGATGAAGAAGCGGCCGGTCTCGGTCGTGGTCTCGAGTTCGCGACGTCCGCACTCCATGCAACGCCAGCGCACCGCCATCGGCAAACCGCGTCGGGCTTCGAGCGTCGGGAAGACGGCAACGAGTTGATTGAATACTCGGTCGTACACCGCCTGAGTCGTGGCGTTTCGCGGATAGGCAAAATTTTGCGTCGACGTGTTCGACGAAATCTGCGCGTTGGAGAACCGCTTCGCAGAGTCTGCTTTGGATCCGGTGACTTCCGCGGCGATCTCGTGGTCGCCGAAGCGCATGACGCCGCGACTTACGAAGTTGATGGTTTCGATCGGCTGCTGCAGGACCGCCGCACGCCCGCTCGAATCGTGGTGCTGCCAGGCAGGAACGGCGCCGCTGCAGCGCTCGTGATCAGCGTGTTGGTGAGCGGAAAGATGGTGGCGAACGGAGTGCCTCGCGTGTCGACCGACAAACCGCGATCCGGTTGAAAGGTATTGACGAAGTCTCGCGAGTCGCCGCGCAACTCGCGATGGTCGCTGAGCGAGACGGTCGCCATGAGGTTCCAGCCGTCGGCGTTCACATCGCCCAAACCGCCCGTGATCGAGGCACGATAGATCGCACCACCACCGAGCTCGGTGACGTCCGCGAACGCATTGGCGTTGAGACCTTGGAAATTATTCTTGAGGATGAAGTTGATGACGCCGCCGATCGCATCGGTACCGTAAATGGCCGAGGCGCCGTCTTTGAGAATTTCGACTCGCTCGATCGCCGCCATCGGAATCTGGTTGATATCCACAGCGCCGCCGTTCAGACCGTGCGCAGCGACCCGACGACCGTTGAGCAAGATGAGTGTCGCGGCAGCGCCCTGACCACGCAAGTTGGCCGAAGATGCGCCGTTGTTTCCGCGCTGGGCTCCACCGACGACGTCCGCATTAGATGCGAGGTTGTCGAGGCCGTTGCCGCTCGAATTGAGGAAGCTGATCAACTGCTCGGGGCTGTTAATGCCCTCTCTACGAATATCTTCGGTCGTCAAAACCTGTATCGGCAGCGCGCTTTCGGCGACCTTGCGCTTGATGCTGGATCCCGTCACGACGACGGTCTCGAGTCGACGATCGTCTTCGGCACCCGAGGCTGAGGAGGACTGCTGCGCAACGGCTGCGCTCGTGAGAACCATGCTGGCGACGAATGCACCAACGACTAGGCGGCGCGGTAAGGACATGGATACACCTCTCCTTTGACTAGTTTTTGTCGGTTCAATCGAACCTCGAACAAAGATCTTATTCGAAATTCGACGTTCGGACGACTTAGGCGTCCTGACTCGCGCTGCGGCCCTGCCAACGCAACACGAGATCGGCAACGTGCGCGATCAAGGACAGTACTAGCAGGATCGCCACATCCCACCACGGCGCATTTGCGAGCGAGGCGCCCACGGCGAGCATGAGACAGGCGCCAGAGAGAAGATTACCGAGGATCGCGCGTGGCGCGATGCCGAGGCCACGGACACGCCACAGCCACGTCAGGACAACCGCTTCGAGCACCACGAAACCCGCGATCAACCTCGGTAGGCTACCCGATTCGATGCCGCTCGCGACCCAGTCGATCACGGCGACGTCAGGCCGCTTTGGCGATGCCGAGAAGATGCGCGAGATCTTTGAAGAACACGCGGATGTGAGCCATCGGACTCTTCCGAACGAGCTTCTTGTGCATATACGCCTCCCAAGTGAGACGCTGTACGTCGGGATCGCGGCACATTTTCACGAAGCGCTCGCGCCGCTGATCGTTCACGTACCAGAATCGCTGCAAGAGCCCGAGCACCCAAAACACTCTTCCATGAGCTCGCATGAAGTCCCGCCGCGCCTCACGCAAGGCATGTGCGTTGCGCGTGAGCAAACATTTATCGATCGCCTGCGCGGCCATACGACCACAGGCCATCGCGTAGTAGATCCCCTCGCCGGAGGCCGGCGCGACGACGCCTGCGGCGTCTCCCGTGACGAGCACGTCACGTCCGTTATCCCAGCGTCGCAAGGGCTTAAGTGGAATGGGCGCTCCCTCGCGTCGGATCACTTGCGCATGTTCGAGCCCGGCCACGCGGCGTAGTCCACCGACGGCGTGACGAATCGAGAACCCCTTGTGAGCGGTACCCGCACCCGCACTAATGGTGTCTCCGTGCGGAAAAACCCAGGCATAAAAGTCAGGTGAGAGTTTGCCGTCGTAGTACACGTCGCAGCGCGCGCGGTCATAGCTCTCCGGGGGCAAGTCCGGCGTTCGCAAAATTTCGTGGTAGGCGTAAACGAAGGGGGTCTCACGGCCCCCGGCAATACACTGCCTCGCTACTTCGGACCTCGCGCCATCGGCACCGAGCACCATGCGCGTCCGAACTTGGCGAGCGCCTCCCCCTCGTTCCTCGAAATGCACGACGGCGTCTCCGTCGGCATCGCGTTCGACGCGCGTAAAGGTTCCATCCACGCGCAGCGCACCCGAATGTCTCGCCCGCTCGCGTAACCACTCGTCGAAAACTTCTCGATCGACCATGCCGACAAAGCCGCCGTCGATGGGCATATCGACCGACCGTGCGGACGGCGACACCATTCGGGCCGACGCAATACGCGCGACCAGCAATTCGGACGGAATCGCGAATTCATCGATCAGTTTCGGAGGGATCGCGCCTCCGCAAGGCTTGATACGGCCTGCACGATCGAGCAACAACACGCGCCAACCCGCGCGGGCGAGATCATCCGCTGCGGTCGAGCCCGACGGTCCACCGCCGACCACTACGACATCGAATTCTTTGACGAGCTCCGAGGACTCGAGTTTATGCATGGTCTATCCCCTTCCCGCCTCGGTCATATAGGTGGCGGACACACCCTGAATATCGACCTCGACCGACGATTGCGTGTCCTCGCGACTGAGACGGACGGCAAAAGCAGTGGCCACCACAAAGAGTGCAGCTTCGGCTACGAACACCGAGCCATAGGCGGCAGGGAGCGAGCCGGTGGCCGCACGGGCAAGGTCGACAGCACCAGTCGCTGCGATACCACCGATACCGAAAGCGATCGCCTGTGCCGCGCCCCAAAGACCCATGCGGGTGCCCTCGCGCGACTCTCGCCCACGACCGACGAGTCCCATCATCGAACCGATGGCCGCGACGGCGTAGGCGCCGTTCGCAAGGCCGAGCAAAAATACCGTCGGAGCAATCGGCCAAGCCGGCCCGACAAAACCTGCGATCGCCAGGGTGACCAACATCAGCGCCGAGGCCACGCACCCGCCGATCGTCCACAACCGCAGCGCACCCATGCGACCGCGGGCGCCCACGGTGCACACGAGCGCTACGAGCAACATGCCGACCAACGTGCCACCGCTCATCATTCCCGAAAGCTGCGTCGACTCGCCGGGTGTCATACCGAACACCGCACCCGCAAATGGCTCGAGGATGAGATCCTGCGCGCTATAGGCCAGCATCGACACGAAGACGAAACTCGCCAGTCGCCGCGAATGCGGCTCGGACCAAACCTCGCGCAAGGCGGCCATGAAACCGCCGGAGGCGGCCGCCGGAGCCGCATTGGACGAGTCGGCGGCAGAAGTGGACGAACGCTCGATACCGTACACCGCAAGGCAAGTTAAAAGAAATGCGGCCGCCGCGACGCTGGCCGTCACTTCGACGAGTGTCGTCAACGAAAACGGATCGAGCATCTTGCCCGCGATGATCGTGGTGATGATGAAGCCGACGATCATCATGACCCAGGTCACAGTTGCCGCCGCTGCAAGCTTTTCTTTCGCGACACTCTTCGATAGCAACACGAGCATGGTGGTTCCGCAGCATCCGACTCCGAGTCCGACCGCGAGAAAGGCCACGACCGCACAGGCGATACCCAACCAAAGATTGGAGGCCATGAGCGCTGTCGACAGCGCCGCTCCGAGCGCTCCGAGCCCGAGCACGGCCATGCCACCGATGATCCAAGGTGTGCGACGGCCACCGATATCACTACCGTAGCCGAGCCGAGGTCGTAGCACCTGAACGAAGTAATGCAAGGCGACCAGAATGCCGGGCAGCATCGCTGGCAGAGCGAGTTCGACCACCAGTACCCGATTGAGCGTAGAGGTCGTGATGACCACCACCGCACCGATCGCGGCCTGTACGAGACCCAGCCTGAAAATGCCGAGCCACCCCATCGTCGCCTTTGCAGGAGTCGTTCTCATCGTTGTCACCTCTCGCGCGCTCAAGGGAGCGATCTCAGAGCGACGGCGCTCACCATCATGCCGAGCACGTACAACGGAACACCAAAGGCGTTGTACCAGACGTCGAGCTCGGCAGGCCGACGCAGCAGCCGCCCCATCATCAAAATTTGTCCGATCAGCAAGGCTGCGATGAGCCCCGCATAAAGCTCGCGCTCCCACAACGAGAGCAGACCGATCACGACGATTTGGGCGAAGGCCATCACTGCGCAAGCGACTCGTGCCGCATTCTCGACGCCGAGGCGAACAGGTAAGGAACCTAACCCCATGCGACGATCGCCCTGCACCGACTTGAAATCATTGAGCGTCATGATCCCGTGAGCACCGACGCTGTAGAGCGCCGCGATCGCCACGGTCTCAAGACGAGGCAGTACACCTGTCATCACGACGACTGCGGTGATCCAAGGCACACCCTCGTAGCAAAGGGCCACTGCCGAGTTTCCCCACCAACCGTTTTTCTTAAGACGAAATGGCGGCGCGCTGTAAGCCCACGCGAGTGCCATGCCGAGCGCCGACGCAGCGAGCACCCACTTGCCGAGCATCGAGGCGACCATGAGCGACACGATCGTCCAAGCGATCGCGATGTAGAGACCCCAGCGCCCCGGCATACGACCCGAGGGAATCGGTCGACGAGGCTCGTTGATGGCATCGACGTGACGATCAAACCAATCGTTGACGGCCTGACTCGTACCGCAGATCAGCGGGCCTGCGAGGATCACGCCAGAGACGATGAGCGGCCATTGGCCCGCGGGAGAGGCGCCGGAAGCGACGATGCCGCAGAGGAACGCCCACATGGGCGGAAACCAAGTGACAGGCTTGAGCAGCTCCAGCATGGTGGGCCATGCGGGGCGACGTTCGAAAATCAGCCTGCCAGCGGGCCGTGCCATGACTGGAAAATAGCCATGACACTATGAAGTGTCAATTGAAGATTACACGCAATCCATTAGGACCCCGAAATCGGGCTGGTTCCCCGCCCCGTCAGTCGTGACCGTCGAGGTCCCCGAGTCCGTAGCGTCGCAGTTTTACGTAGAGGCTCTGTCGAGATAGGCCCAGCATCTCAGCGGCCGAGGCGCGATTGTCGCGGGTGAGTTCGAGGGCGGCCTCGATGCAGAGCCGCTCGATGACGTCGGTGGTCTCGCGCACGAGTTCCTTCAACGATACGCGGCCCACGAGCTCCGTAAGCTGCTCGACCGAGCGAGGCAGCTCGCGCCCTGGTCGGGCCTCGCTGGGACGACGCCGATCGACGTTGCGAATGGAAAATCCGAGACAGGCTTCGGCACTTTCGTTGATCGCAACAGCCGAAATCTCCACGTCCGTGATCGCACCGTACTCACCACGCATCGTCGTGGCGAAGAGGCGTACGCTGCCGTGCTGTTTGAGGTTCGCGACCAGAACGCCAAGATCAACACCCGGCCGCCCGAGCCAACGCTCGAGGGTTTCGTTTCTCGCTTGCTCATCGGTCGCAAGTTGAACCAGATCGAGAAAGGCGCGATTGGTCGTGATGATTCGGCCATCGGTGGTCGTGACGACGATCGCATCGGGTAATCGCGAGGCGACTTCGGCGAGCGCTCCAGGACCGAGCGCGAACCCACTCGATGCCGGCATCTCGCCAAGAGGCTCGAGGCGTAGCAACGCGTGCGACGCGTTCTCGTGGCGAAACAACGTACCGTTGAGTCGAAAGTCACCTTTCGCTCCCGGCGGGCGAACCCGAAGCGGCTCTGCACGGCCGGACGTTCTGAGGCCGGTGAGCCAGTCGCCCACCAATCGCCCCGTCTGCGCGCTGAAAAACTCGTCGAAACTACGCCCTGCGAGGCGCTTCGCATCCTCGCCAAACAGCCGTGCTGCAGCCGGATTGACCTCGGTCACTTTCTGGGTCGCGGCGTCGATCGTGACGACGGCATCGCCAATGGACTGCAGCAGCAGCCGGTAACGGGTCTCGGCGAGGCGCAGCTTGGTGTAGTCGCGCTCGAGTGACTGCTCGGCCTCGATCAATCGTTGCTGCAACGCAGCCACCGCACGAAGATCACGGCCCTGCGCGAGACAGCGCCCCTCTTCATCGAGCGGCGAAAGCGCATACACGATCGGAACGGTGCGGCCGTCAGGGAGCGGATGATTCACCTGTCGCGCGCGAACTTCTCCGGCAGCGCGATCGGCAAGCAATAGTTCGACTTTTGGACGACTGTCTTCGGTGACGGTATCGATCAAAGATTTCCCGATCCAATCGCCGCCGAGTTGGTCGAGCAGTTCTGGGTTGGGAATCGCTTGGTCACGGATCACTCCGCGACGATCGAGCACGAGGGCGATATCAGCCGAAGCAACGATGAGACCGGCAACCGTCTCGGCATCGAGTCCGGTTAGGGCCTTCCTTGGCGCCTTGAAATTTTTCACATGATGACCGCGTCAGTTCCTTCGACCCAGCAACTCCAGCAGTTGTTCAGCTCGCTCCACGGCATCTTTTCCGTCGATGGCCGTAGCGTCTGCACCGACTTTGGTCACCCGTTCAGGATGCCCCGCAAAGGGCAAACCACCGACCATGACCCGAACATTCCGATTGACCGAGGCTCGCCTCACCTTGCGGATGAGCGCGGCGAGCGAGGGTAATTGCGAGGCCGTGCTGATCGAGAAGCCGACCACGGCAAACCACTCACTGCCGACGAGCGAAAGTATATCCGGCTCGTTGGCACCGGGGGCATCCCATACATCCCACCCCGCTCGACGCAGAAACTCACTGACGAGTTGAGCGCCAAATACGTGCTGCTCTTTCGGCAACGCGACGAATAAAGCGCGACGCCCGACTTTTGTCGGCGCCTGCGATTCGCTGTTGGCGTCGCTCAGTTGATGCGCGAGATCTTGTAGTCGCTTGAGACCCACGGTGACTTCGACGAAGTCGCTCGTTTCATCTTCCCAGCGGGTGCCAAAGTGACGCGCCACCGGTGCGAGCAGTTCGAGGTAAATGGTCTCTGTACTCATGCCGAGCGTTTGCAGGCCTCGCAAATACGCCATGGCTTCGGCGGCGCTACCACGCAGCACGATGCGCGCGAGTTCAAAGACTTCTGAAGATCCCGGGCGAAGCGGGCTAGAAAGCTCGTCACAACGATTACCGTCGACGACAGCTCGGTGCGCGAGTATCAGGCGCGGGATCACCTCGCCTTCGATGGTTCTTAACAACGCCGAGTGTTCACCCTCGGCTTCGCGATTAGACAGCGAATCAGTCATCGGCCTACCTCAGCCCCTATCGAAAACGACCCCTTGATCGCTCTCAAAAAGGCCCTGCGCGACGACTTCCGTGTACCTGTTGAGGGGGTGATGAGTCCAAGTCTCAACCCCTATGTCGCCGCAGGATGGCACATATAGCCCCCCTTCGGCTATGTGTCAATCGATCTAGACGTAAATCTGGATTGACATCCGACTCCCCCTTGACTAGATTCGGGGCTGATTCTTCTATTACTGGTACTCAGGCCCATGCCCCAACGCCCGCCGGCGGTTGTCGGCCGCCAGCTTTACACGCCAGAGGAGCGAATCCGTCGGGATCGCTCGCGTTGGACCGTGGTTCAGGGCGTGCTTGCGCCCCTTCAATTGCTCGCCTTCCTGGTCAGCCTTTGGCTGGTCTTGAGTTTCCTCAGAACCGGCGATGGCGCGACCGCGGCGACCGTCTCGGTCATCGTCAAAACCGGCTTTCTCTACGCCATCATGATCACCGGCGCGATCTGGGAAAAAGAGGTCTTTGGGGTCTGGCTGTTCGCACGCCCCTTCTTCTGGGAAGACGTGGTCAGCATGGCGGTGATCGCCCTGCACTCGGCCTATTTGTACGCCTTCCTGACCGACGCCCTCGATCTGCGCGGGCAAATGCTGCTCGCACTCGTCGCCTATGCGACGTACGCCATCAACGCGTCGCAGTTTTTCTACAAGCTGATGCTCGCCCGACGCGAGTCCGACGCCGGTGGGCACGCCAAATGGGCGGCCTCGACATGAAACCGTTCAAACTGCGGTACGACTCGCGTTTTCTGCCGTTCGCCGACGCGGCCAGCGACGATCTTCCGTTATTGCGACTGCTTCGTTTATCGCTATTTCAGGTCTCGGTCGGTATCGCACTCGCCCTGCTCAACGGCACGCTCAATCGGGTGATGATCGTCGAACTCGGTGTGCCGGCTTGGCTCGTCGCCACGATGGTCGCGTTGCCGCTGCTCTTTGCGCCGATGCGCGCCTTCATGGGGTTTCACTCCGACCAGCACCGCTCAGTGCTCGGCTGGCGCCGAGTTCCCTACATTTGGTTCGGAACGCTGCTGCAGTACGGGGGCCTCGCGATCATGCCCTTCGCCCTGCTCGTGCTGAGCGGCGAAGGTCGAGGCCCCGCAGAAGTCGGACAAGTCGGCGCGGCCATCGCGTTCTTGTTGGTCGGCGCGGGTCTGCACTCAACTCAAACCGCGGGGCTCGCGCTCGCGACCGATCTTGCGCCAGACGGCACGCGACCGCGCGTCGTGGCGCTGATGTACGTGATGTTGTTACTCGGCATGGTGGGCTCCTCGCTCGCGTTCGGTTGGCTGTTGAGCGGGACGTTCTCTCCGCTGCGCCTGATTCAAACCATCCAAGGGGCAGCCGTGATCACTCTGCTGCTCAACATCCTTGCACTCTGGAAGCAAGAGCCCCGCAATCTCGCCCGACTCGAAGAACCCAAGACGGACACGCGCTTCGCCACGGCGTGGCGCAGCTTCACCGCCCCCACTCGCACCCGACGACTCTTGGCGACGGTGGGATTCGGCACCGCCGCCTTCAGCATGCAGGACGTACTGCTCGAGCCCTACGGTGGCCAAATTTTGAACATGGGTGTCGGCGCGACGAGTCAATTGACGGCACTGTCCGCCGGTGGCGCCTTGATCGCTTTCGGTCTCGCAGCGCGAGCCCTCAAGCGCGGCGCCGATCCGCTGCGAGTAGCGGCGGTCGGTGCACTCTTCGGTGTAATCGCCTTTGCTGCCGTGGTGTTTGCGGAGCCTCTGGGCTCAGCCCTGCTCTTTCGGAGCGGTGCGCTGCTCATCGGCTTCGGCGGTGGGCTGTTTTCGGTGGGTACGCTACTCGCCGCAATGGCGCTGCACGAATCGGACAACGGCCTCGCGCTCGGCGCTTGGGGCGCCGTGCAAGCGACGGCTGCGGGGCTCTCGATCGCACTCGGTGGCGCAGCCTGCAATCTCATCGGAGATATGGCGGTTCGAGGCCAAATGGGTCCCGCGCTCGAGTCACCGGCAACCGGTTACCTGTTCGTTTATCACTTCGAGATCGCGCTGCTCTTTGCGGCGCTCATCGCCGTCGGTCCGCTCACGCGGCGAAGCTCGAGCGGTGCGCGATCCGCTCACGACGGGCGTCTCGGACTGGCTGAATTACCGGGTTGATCAACTCACGAATTTTTTGAAGTTTTGTTTTTCAGGGAGGACGACATCATGGAGTCGAACGCGTTTCTCGAATACTTGGATACCGCGCAGATTGCGCTTTACGGTTTTTGGGCTTTCTTCGCAGGGCTCATCTGGTACCTGCATCGCGAAGACAAGCGCGAGGGCTATCCGCTCGATACGCATCGAGTCGATCGTCACGGCAACCCAATCACGGTAGAAGGTCTGCCGGGCGTACCGTGTCCTAAGACGTTCAAACTCGCCGACGGAAGCTCCGTCATGGCGCCTGATCCGGCTCGTGCCGATCGTCGACCGATTGCAGCGCGTCAGATCGGCGCGGATGACCGCTACGGTGCGGACGTCGGTGCACCGCTCGAACCCACCGGCAATCCGATGCTCGATGCCGTCGGCCCCTCGGCCTACGCAGAGCGCGCGAACCAACCTGAGCGCATGGTCGACGGCTCGCCGATGATCGTGCCGATGAGCTCGGTCTCGGGTTGGGGCGTCGAATCTCGCGACCCCGATCCGCGTGGCATGACGGTGTGCGGCCTCGATGGCGCATCGGCCGGCAAGGTGGTCGGACTCTGGGTCGACAAAGCCGAACCGCAGATCCGCTACCTCGAGGTGGAAATCGCGGGCGGTCGTCACGTGATGTTGCCCTCGGGCTTCGTGCGCTATGACGCGGGGAACCGCAAAGTCAAAGTCGCATCGATCACGGCCGCGCAATTTGCAGGCGTGCCGGGCATCGCAAGCAATCAGCAGATCACCAAGCTGGAGGAAGATCGTATCTGCGCGTATTACGCAGGCGGTCATCTGTTTGCGACTCCCTCGCGCAGCGAATCGCTGATCTGACGCCATGGCTATCCGCGCGACATTCAGCGAGCACGATAACGAGCCGGTTCGGGGACTCCCCTCCGCGCTGCCCTCGGGTGAATACGTGTTGTGGCAGGGAGCGCCCTCGTGGCGCTCCCTCGCCCTTCATGCCTACCGCGTAAAACTGCTTGCGGGGTATTTCGCTCTGATCGTTCTCGCCCGCGGTGCGTACTTGCTGAGCGAAGGCGGCTCGCTGCTCGAAGCGCTTCGAGGTTGCGTGGGTCCAGCGATCTTTTCGATGCTGTGTCTTGCGATCGTGACGGGCATTGCGCGCCTTGCTGCGAAATCGACGATCTACACCGTCACGACTCGACGACTCGTCATCCGACAAGGCATCGCGCTCTCGAGCACGATCAACCTGCCGTTCAAGGCGATCGAATCCGCGCAGATCTTGATGCGCAACGATGGCACCGGCGACATCTCGCTGACGGTCGATCGCGAACAGCGCGTGTCTTATCTTTGGCTCTGGCCGCACGTTCGGCCTGGGTACATCACCCGGCCGCAGCCTTGTTTACGCAGTCTGCCGAACCCCGCCTACGCGGGCGAGATTCTCGGGCGAGCCTATGCCGATCACACACCGGGCACGATGCTCGGGAACTCCCACTCAGGCTCGCAGGAAGCGTCGGCCACAGGCTCGGTCCTGGGCGCTTCCGCGTGACCGCCGAACACTCGCACGATCTGCCCAAACCGCTGCTGGTTTCCGCCGGCCTGCTCATTCTTCTGGCCGTCTCTCTCGTCATCGTCGGTGACGAGTTGCCTCAAGCCGCGCCGCTCTCGGCGGATATCGTCGTCTCGAGCCATGACATCCGGCTACGTACACTCGAGGACGGCGCAATCCAGCCGGTGCTCGTCGACGGAACGCGACTGCCCACACTTAAAGCCGAACAGGCCGGGTTCGTGAGCGGCGTGATGCGCGGTCTTTCGCGAGGACGAAAACTCACCGGTAGCGATCCCGATGCACCCTATCGCCTATCGCGCCTGCGTGATGGCCGGCTGCTGCTGACCGATACGGCAACGGGCACCACCATCAATCTCGACGTCTTCGGCACCGACAACGCGAAGACTTTCGCCGCACTCTGGGAACAGGGTGAGGCACGATCGGGACGCGCCCCGCGCTGAGCGCGGGAATCGCGGAACGGGCCATGAGCTGGTCGCAACATCTGGCCCCGATGATCCTGACGATCGTGCTGTGGTGGGGCTCGACCGGCATCATCGCGATGCTCGTTGGACGAGCGCCGAAAACTTATCCGCGACTGATCATTTTGTCTTCGCTACTCGGACTCGCCGGCCTCGCAACGCTGTTTGCCCTGCGCGAGATCACGTCTTTGAGCTCGGCATTCGCTTCGCTGATTGCGGCGCTCGCGGTGTGGGGCTGGATCGAAGTCACGTTCCTCACCGGAAAAATCACTGGACCCTCTGTCGCAAGACCTGCGGTCGATACGGCATTACTCGCGCGCGCCAGCGCCGCATTCACGGCTATTCTTTGGCATGAATTACTGATCGCTGCGACCGTACTGCTCGTCGCGGTGGCGCTCATCGACCAGGCCAACGATTTAGGTTTGCGGGTACTGCTATTGCTCTGGCTCATGCGCAGCAGCGCCAAACTCAATCTATTTCTGGGCGTGCGCAATCTCGGTGAAGCCTTTCTGCCGGCTCACTTGCATCACTTGCTCGATTTCATGCGTCAGCGTCGGATGAACCCGTTATTGCCGTTGTCGATCCTGCTCGGTCTCGCGATCGCCGCATGGTTCGGCATGGCCGCGCTGTCGGCCGATACCGTACACCACGCCGCAGCTTCGACCATCCTCGCCACGCTCGCCCTGCTCGCCGCCTTCGAACACCTGCTGATGGTGCTTCCGTTGCCAGCCGAAGCGCTGTGGCGTTGGAGCCTGTCCAATCGGCGAACCTCGCCATGAACCCACCGGAAGTGCAGTCATGAGATCGCCTGTCTCCCACTCGTTATTGGCCACGATCGACGATCCGTCGATGCTGCGCGAGCTACCGCGTGAAAGCCTCGGGCAACTGGCCGACGAACTACGTGACTATTTGCTCCGTACGGTCTCCGCGAGCGGCGGTCATCTCGCCTCCGGACTCGGAACGGTCGAACTATCGATCGCTCTGCACTATTGCCTCGACACACCGCGTGATTCGCTGGTGTGGGACGTCGGTCACCAATGCTATCCGCACAAAGTCCTGACCGGCCGACGCGATCAGTTGCGCTCCATTCGTAAGCGACCCGGCCTCTCAGGGTTTCTGCGCCGCGATGAAAGTCACCACGATGCCTTTGGTGCAGGTCACTCCAGCACGTCCATCAGTGCCGCACTCGGCATGGCAAGTGCTGCGTCGCTACAAGGACGCTCGAGTCGCTCCGTCGCTGTCATCGGTGATGGCGCACTGACGGCGGGTCTTGCTTTCGAGGCCCTCGATCATGCGGGCGGCATCGGCGCCAATCTGCTCGTCGTGCTCAACGACAACGGCATGTCGATCTCAGAGAACGTCGGCGCACTGTCGCAATATCTCACGACACAGGGTCGAGGCCCCGCCGCGGACGCGGCAGCGTTCTTCCGCACTCTGGGGTTCGATTACCACGGCCCGGTGGATGGTCATGATGTCGACGCGCTCGTCGAGTCGTTTCTGCGACTGCGCGACGTGCCGGGACCGCGATTGCTGCATGTGGTGACGTCCAAGGGCAAGGGCTATGCGCCGGCCGAGGCCGATCCGATCAAATATCATGGCGTCACGCCGTTTGATCCTGAGCAAGGCATCGTCGCAGCCCCGTCAACTGCGCCCACGTACACGCAGGTATTTGGTGACAGTCTCTGCGAGCTCGCTGCGGCCGACCCTCGCCTCGTCGTCGTCACCCCGGCGATGCGCGAGGGCTCCGGACTCGTATCGTTCGCCAAAAAATTTCCGGAACGTTACTTCGACGTTGGCATTGCCGAACAGCATGCGGTGACGTTCGCCGCAGGACTCGCCACCCGAGGGCTGCGACCTGTCGTCGCGATTTATTCTACTTTTCTACAGCGCGCCTACGACCAACTCGTCCACGACGTCTGTCTACAGCGCCTACCGGTGACCTTCGCAATCGATCGGGCAGGACTCGTCGGCCCGGACGGCGCGACGCATAACGGTAATCTCGATCACAGTTTCTTGCGGTGCGTACCGAACCTCACGGTGATGACCCCATCGAACGCCACCGAGTTGCGCGCCATGCTACGCACCGCGGTCGAACTCGGTGAACCTTGCGCCGTGAGATATCCGCGTACCGCAGCCATCGGCTCGCTCGCAGCGGGCGAACCTCTGCCTCGCGCGCTCCCCGTGGGCCGCGGAGAGTGGGTGCGTCGTGGTTCTGGCATCGCCCTACTCGCCTTCGGCACCTTGCTCGACACGGCACACGATGTCGCAGAGATCATCGATGCGAGTGTGGCCAACATGCGTTTTGTCAAACCGCTCGACGAATCGCTGATCCTCGAACTCGCCGCCCAGCACGACATTCTCGTGACGATCGAGGAAAACTCCATTGTCGGTGGCGCCGGCTCAGCCGTCTCTGAATTATTGAGTGCGCGAGGGCTGGATACGCCGGTGCTTCGACTGGGCTTGCCTGATCGACCGATCGAACACGGTACGCGCGATCAGTGCCTGCAGGAGGCCGGACTCGACGTACCCGGTATCTTCGATGCCATCGCGCGTCATTGTGCCGTGATCGAAGCGCAAGGCGGTCGCGGTCGCAAGACGCTGCGGATGCGCGACAACGCCATGTTCAACGGTGTACTGAGACTGTTGACTCGCAGTCAGATCGACTGATCGGTCAGGCGATCTGGCGCAGCGCCTCGGGTAAACGAAACCGAACGGTCTCCGCGAGTCCCGGGAGTTCTCTGACCGAACCCGCGCCGAGCTCGTTCAATCTTTCGCAAACTTTTTGAACGAGATATTCCGGAGTCGATGCGCCGGCGGTGACGCCCACGGTCTTCACCCCCTCGAACCACACGGGTTGAAGCTCCGTTTCATCTTCGACGAGCCACGCAGGCACACCGTGGTCGGCAGCCACTTCCTGCAGACGATTGGAGTTGGAACTGTTATGCGCCCCCACGACGATCACGAGATCGACTCGTCGGGAGAGCTGTTGTACGGCCCGCTGACGATTGAGCGTGGCGTAGCAGATGTCATCTAGGCCGGGTCCGACGATGTCGGGATAGCGCGTCTCGAGTGCCGCAATCAGTCCGCGGGTGTCGTCGATGGAGAGCGTCGTCTGCGTGACGTAGGCCACCGGGTCTTTCGATGTCATCGGCAGAGCCTCGATGTCATCGAGACTTCCGACTACGTGTACCGGCCCCGTCACGGAGCCGCGCGTGCCCTCGACCTCTTCGTGTCCGGCATGACCGACGATGACGATCGTGAAGCCACGTTGCGAATAGCGCTGAGCTTGCAGATGAACCTTGGTGACGAGCGGGCACGTGGCATCGATGACTTTCAGGTCGCGCTCGCGCGCTTCATCGACTACGGCCGTCGAGACGCCGTGTGCGCTGAACACCGTGACTGCCCCTTCGGGGATGTCCGCGATACGTTCAACGAACACGGCTCCGCGTGCCGCGAGGTCGCCGACCACGTGACCGTTATGCACGATCTCGTGATAGACGTAGACCGGCGCGCCGTAAGTCTCGAGCGCACGCTCGGCGATCTCGATCGCCCGAGCGACCCCCGCGCAGAAGCCGCGGGGTTGCGCGAGCAGAACGTTCACCGGCGACTACCGGTCAAAGACGGCCGGGCGTGCCGGCATCGAGCGCCGCGATCGCCGTCGGACCGCCGCGCTGGGCCATCTTTGAACTGTCCTTTGGCTTGTCGGCCACAGCCGGAGTCGCCGCAGGAGCGGCCGCCGGAGCGGTCGCCTCCGCAGGCGCTGCGGTCTCAGCCGGAGCAGCGTTCGGATCTACGGGTGCAGCCTTCACGCCCTGCAATTCCGGATACGCCTTCGCCATGCTCTCGCCGAAGTACGGCTTGTACACGCCCTGATGGCAGGTCTGACAGTTAATCTTCGCCACGTCGCCAAGTGGTCCCTTTCGATTCGTCGGGAACACGTCGGTCAGCGGGACGAGATACTGGTTATTCAGACCGCGAGCCATTCGGATGCCGTGCCAGGCGACCGTTCGTTGCGGCGTGCTTTGCGCCCAATCGGCCCACGCGCGGGTGTTATGGCAATAGGTGCAATTCACGCCCAAAGAATTAGACATGTGCACCATCAGCGAGTAGGTCCACTCAGCCTGCTTAATCGAACGGCGATTACCGGTCGGCAGAGCCGTCGGGCCTTCCACCCGAATGTTGAGATCACCCAACAGGAACGGCGAGTACGGATCGTACGGCAGACTCGAGTGACCGATGGTCGTGATACCGAGGCCCGTCACGGCGGAGTTTTGACCCGCGCGTGTACCGACGAAGGCATTCTCACGACCCGAGCCCGGATCGGCGTACCAGACGTACTGCGGCACCGGACCGCCGCGATGGCACGTATGACACGTGACACCCGTCTGTTTGACGTGCGATTTCCAGTTCGTGTTGATGTCACGCGTCATCTTCAACATGCTGCGAGCGACCTTGTACTGGTACTTGCTCTCATCGGCGTAGTTCTCGCCGTTGTGGCAGTACGTACAGTTTTTCTGGTCTTCCGGTGCCACCCACTCGGTCATCGACAGCATCACGCGCGTGAACTCGCCGACCGAGAGGTCAGAGAGCACTTGCACGTTCTGGTAGATGTCCTTGGCGAGTGGACCGCTCGCATCGGCCGGCGGCTGAATACCACCGACCTGATTGACCGCCTTGAGTTGCTCGCGCAATCGCGGGTTGACGTTTTGCTCCATGCCCGTGCCGCGATATCCAATTTGCTGAACATCGATCGGCGGGCGCTCACCGCAACCCACCAACAGGCCGAGCGCAATGGATAGCGCCCCAATCAAACGGATCTGGGTTTTCATTGTGCGGCTCCCGAAGTCAGTGCCGGATCCGGCAGCGGTTCGAAGGTGGTCGGGTACGCCGGCGCCACGCCATGCTTCACCGCCCACAGGTACCAGTTGTCGACCACGGTGCCCGTCAGCAGGATGCCGATACCGCCCGTGAGCGTGCACAGCACCGCAAACCACCAGGCCCAACGGTGAACCGATTCCATCGTCGCGTTGAACCCCATGGTCCAACGCCAGAAGAGCGCCGCGCGTTCGGACGCCGTACCACGATCGAGCGACTGCTCGACTTCGCGCTCACCACCGAAGCGGCTCACCGCCATGATCGTGCCGGCGTGCATCGCGAAGAGCAGCACCGAACCATAGAGGAACACGATCGACAGCGCGTGGAACGGGTTGTACAGCAGATTGCCGTAACGCAGCGAGAACGCCGCCGTCCAATCGAGGTGAGCAAAAATTCCGAAAGGTACGCCCTCGGACCAGCTGCCCATCAACACCGGACGAATGAAGCCGAGCACCAGGAACAGGAAGATCGCCGAAGCAAACGCCCAGGCCGTGTGCGTGCCCATCTTGAGTTTGCGCGCCAGGTTGTACGTGCGAACCCACCACAGCAGCACCGACATGGTCAGGAAGAAACCCGCCATGAGATGCCAGCCACCATCACTGAGCGGCGGGATGCGCAACCCGTATTGCGGTGCCGGCGGCTCGAGCGCCAACCAAAACAGCTGTCGGATGAACTCGAGGGGATTCCAGTTCACCGAGGCGAGCATGTTAAGGCCCACGATCTCGAAGGCGATGATGAAGCAAAGAATCGACGCGATACCGGTCGAACCGAGATAGAACGGTCCGATCTGCGCATCACCGACTTTGCCGAGCCAATAGTTGGCCGACGCCTTGACGCCCCGCACCCAGATGCCGCGAGGCTCGTGGGGAATGCCGGGATAGTGCGGTGCAGTGACCTGCACGCGCGTAAAGAGGTTTTGATATTCAACCATGGTTGCTTACCTCAGTTCCAGATCGGAAGGTTGAGCCACCACGCCCACCAATCCGTCCAGCTTCGTGTCCAGAAGGGCCCACTCACCACGATGCAGATCGCACTCCACACGCCCGCGTTGATAGCGAGCAAGAGGCCGAAGCGGTGGATGCCGAGTGTGCCGATCGAGTAACCGATGTTGTCGCGGAAGAACGTGTTCTCGTGTTCCGCACCCTTCACCACTTCGCCTTTCGGCGGGTTGAGGGCTGACAGCACCAGCGATCCGTGCAACGCGAGGGCAAGAACCGTGGTGAAGAAGAACGTCACCGCGATCATGTGCGCCGGGTTGTAATGGAAATGCAGGTACTGATAAGCGATGTTCGACACCCAGTCGAGATGACTGAAGATGCCGTACGGGAAAGCATGTCCCCACGCACCGAGCAGTACGGGTCGCACGATCTGCAGCGTGACGTACGCGAGAATCGCACTGCCGAAGGCGACCGGGACGTGATACCCCATGCCGAGCTTGCGACAGATTTCGACCTCACGCAGCGCCCATGACACGAATGCGCCGACGGCGCAGATCGTCACGAGCTGCCAGATCCCGCCTTCGTGCAACGGCGCGAGACCCAGACCGTAACTCAGGTCGGGCGGCGCGATGTTGATCTGCCAGAGATTCCAGGTGGGACCGATCGCAGCGCCGTAAACCAGCAACGCGGTACCGAGCAGCGAAAAGAACGCCGCAGTGATACCGAAGAAGCCGACGTAAAAAGCGCCGAACCAGAAATCAAACAGGTCGCCACCCACTAGGGTGCCGCCCCGGATCCGATATTTTCTTTCGAAATTTAACATTGCCATGACTTTTCCCCGTCAAGCGTCGCATCGGGCGACGGATCGCGAGTCGATGCCCGCGTCCGTCGCCTTCTGCGTTGTTTTCGGTCAGTTCGGCAGCGGAGCGTTGTGCTGCACGTTGCTGGCCGCGGCCGGAGCCTCGACCAAGCAGGTGCCACTGCCCTTACCGTCGAGCCAGCACGAGTACTTCGTGCTGAGTTGCACGAAGTGATTCGTCGCCACGATCGACGCAACGGCGATACCGCCAACCACGATCACCTTGCGGGGATCCATAACCATCCATATACGCCACATAGTCTTTCTCCTAAGTAATCGAATGAGCGATCAGAACCAGGGGACCCAGTTCCAGATCAGGTAGTGGGCAGCCACAGAGACTGCAAACCACAACCAGGTGCTCATCCAGAAGAACCGGTTGATGGCTCTCGCCTCGTCCGGTGTGGCACCTGAGATGCTTTTTCCTTCAGCCATTTCATTTCCTCCTAAACAACGTTGCTTAACCCGCGCTATCCCGCGCGGTAGGGACTGTCGGCCATGACCCGGGTCACAACCTGCGACCGCCACCGAAGCGACGATCGCCCGACAATGCTTTCCCCCTCACGACATCGTGTTGTAGACACGAAATTCCCTCTCATGCCGCACGCCCACCAGCGAGCTCCGACCGTGCGCGTGCGACGCGGTCCGCTGTGACACGCTCTTCTCCCGCGAGGCGTGCGTCGCGCTCGGCGCGATCACGCAACTGCTTCGCGGCAGAAATGCGTACCAAATAAGGTTCATTGGCGACGAGCTCGTCAAGCAGCGTGAGCGCCTCGGGATCCCAAGGACTCGCCTCACGCGCGAGACGTGCCGGCGTGGCATCGACTTTGTCCATCTCGGTGCCGAGCGGCAGGATGTTGAAAAGCGCATCAAAGAGCGCGTTACAGACTTCCTGCACGAGATAGGTAGCGCCGGCGTAACCCATGAAGGGTGTGCCTGTGTGGCGCCGAATGATGGCTCCCGGAAAAGAAGCCGGGATGTACATCGCACGAGGTCCGAGCTCGGCCAGGTACATGCGCTCGTTATAACTGCCGAATAGCACGAGGGGGGTTTTCTCGCGTACAGCTTGACGAACAGCCGCGTTGTCGGGCTTGACACCGGGCTGCCGCGCAAACGAGAACATACACGGCAGACCGAGCTCGGATTCGAGGAAGTGGCGCACACCACGCGCGTAGGTCTCGCCTGCCACGATGGCGAAACTCGCAGTGCCGAAGAAATCCTGGGTGACGGATCGCCACAGGTCCCACAACGGCTTGATGGTGGTGTGCTTCTCTTGCTCGATGAACGGCTCCGGATCGAGACCCGTGAGTTCACCGAGCTTGCGTAAAAATCGCGTCGTGCTGTGCAAGCCGATCGGCGCTTGCAAATAAGGACGTTCCAGGCCCTCGCAGAGCAGCCGACCAAATTCGCGGTACATGCAGACGTTCACATCGGCGTCTGCAAGCTTGCCGATATCGGCAAGATGGCTACCGAGCGGGAACGTCATGTTCACCTCGGCACCGATCCCCTCGATCAATCTGCGGATCTCGGCAAGATCGGAGGGCATATTGAACGTGCCATACGATGGGCCAATGATATTGACCCGGGGCTTCTCGCCGTCCTTCCGAACACGCGGCGGAACTTTCTTGGAGCCGAACTCGGTCCACAGCCACCACATCGCCCGGTTGGCACACTGCCACTGATCCTCGTCGATGGTCCGCGGCAGAAAACGTTTGATACCCGTACCCTCGGGTGTCACGCCGCCGCCGATCATCTCGGCGATCGATCCGGTGACTACGACCGCCGGTAAATTTGGGTCAAGCACTTTGTGGGCGCGCTTCATCGCGCCTTCGGTGCCGTGCTGGCCGAGCTCTTCTTCCGCGAGACCGGTCACCACCACCGGAAGCTCGTGCGGCGGAAGCGCATCGGTGTAGTGCAGGACTGAGGTGACAGGCAGGTTCTCACAACCGACCGGTCCGTCGATCACGACTTGCAGGCCCTTGATGGCGGTGAAGACATACACCGCTCCCCAGTACCCGCCCGCGCGATCATGGTCGAGGACGAGCATCAGAGCATCTCCTCGGCCTTACGAGCCTTCGCTTGTTTTTCGATCTTGCGCTTCCAGCTGTCGCGGAACTCCGGACGATGGACAGGCGTGGCCGGCCAGATCCCGGCGGCGTCGCTAGATCCCGTCTCCCCAAAGAATTCTTTCATCTCGTCGAACCGCGACTTACCCGCGATCGCCGTGTTGATGAGCTGCGCGAGCGAGCCCGCGCCCGCCGGGCCCATCAGGGGGCGCGAGGAGATGAGATTGGTGAAATACAACGATGGCGTCGCCTGCTGCTTCGCCTTCTGAACGACCGGCGTCGTGCCGATTGCGAGATCCGGTTCGAACTCCGCGAGCGCCGCGAGATCTTGTTCGAGCGATGCGCGGAACTGCACATGTACGCCGCGCGCTTCGAGCCATTCGCGATCCGCGTCCGAAAAGCGCGTACGCGGACACGCGGTGCCCACGTAACGCAGATCGGCACCGCTCTCCACGAGCAAGCGACCGACGAGCAACTCGGAACCTTCATAACCCGACAGCGTGATACGACCCTTGATCGGCGAGGCCGACAACGCGCCACGAATGGCGGGTAACACGCGATTCTTGGCCGCTTCGATTTTGTCGCGCGGCACGTTACACGCGTCGCCGATGCCCTCGAGCCAAGCGGCCGTGCCGTCGTGTCCGACCGGCGCAGAGCCGACGATTCGGCGTCCGGCTGACTCGAACTCTCGAAAGACGCTCGTGTAAAACGGATGGATCGCCGCGACGGCGGCGCAGTCGAGCGCGGAGTACAACTCGCGCCATTCCCGCGTCGGGACGAGCTGTCCGGCGGCGAGCCCCATCGGTTCGAGCATCATGCCGATGCCTACGGGGTCGGCCGGGAAGACCTCACCCACGAGCGAGATGGTCGGCTTGCCGGATCGCGCCGTACGCGGTGCCTGGACCGGGCCGGTTTCGGCTTCGCCGCGCGCGTAGCGCAACATCGCTCCGGCGAGAACGTCTTTGGCCTCGGCGTGCGTCGGAATGCCGAAACCCGGGACGTCGATACCGATGATACGGACGCCGTTTATTTCTTTGGGCAACAACTGTAGCGGCACGCCCGAGGCCGTTGGAACGCAAAGATTGGTGATTACGATCGCATCGTAGAGCGCCGGATCGGCCATGCTATGCACGGCATCCCGAATGTCTTCGAACAACTTTCCGGTGACGAGCGTCTCGGAGTTGAACGGTACGTAGCCGACCGTGCGACGCGCGCCGTAAAAATGCGACGTGAATGTCAGTCCGTACACGCAGCAGGCTGAGCCCGACAGAATCGTCGCCGTCCGCCGCATACGCAGACCGACTCGAAGGCTTCCGAACGCCGGACACATGCTCTGCGGTTGATCGTGCGGACCCGCCGGATAATCTTTGGCGTACGCGTCGAGCGTCGCACTCTTTCCTGCTGCGGCGGCGGCCGCACGCATAGTTTCCTTTCCACCGTGACAGCCTGCTTCCGCAGCACTCGATGACGCGGCGTCGTAAACGACTTCCGCGCTGTTCTCGAGTTCTGTGTTGAGGGCGTTCATGACATCACACCGCGTCGTAGATCACTTCGAGCGAGGGCTTTCGAATCTGGGATGTGCCACACATGTCTTCGAAGGTGGCAGGCTGCAGCGTGTAACCGCGACCGACGGCCTCGCCCTTGAAAAGACCGAGCAATTCGTCCTGCGATAGGGGCTTCGGTCGCTGCGGCGGCGCTTCGGCCACATTACGACCGAGCTCATCGAAGAGGCCCGCCCACTCCGAGCCCGGGCGACCGATGATTTCGTAGTTCGCGCTCTTACGACGAATGTCTTCGTGGGCCGGAATCGCTGCGAGAACCGGAATGCCCGCGGCTTTCGCAAAGGCCTGCGCTTCACCGGTGCCGTCGTCTTTGTTGATGACGAGGCCTGCCACACCGACGTTGCCGCCTAACTTTCGGAAGTATTCGACTGCCGAGCACACATTGTTCGCGACGTAGAGCGACTGCAGATCGTTACTGCCGACGACAATGACCTTTTGGCACATGTCACGGGCGATCGGCAGACCGAAGCCACCGCACACGACGTCGCCGAGAAAATCGAGCAGAACGTAGTCGAAGCCCCAGTCATGAAACCCGAGTTTTTCAAGGGTTTCGAAGCCATGGATGATTCCGCGACCGCCGCAACCGCGACCGACCTCGGGACCACCGAGCTCCATGGCGAAGACGCCATCACGTTTGAAACAGACATCGCCGATCTCGACCTGTTCGCCCGCGAGCTTCTTGCGCGAGGAGGTCTCGATGATCGTCGGACAGGCGCGACCCCCAAACAGCAGCGACGTCGTGTCGCTCTTCGGATCGCACCCGATGAGCAGCACTTTCTTTCCCTGCTGCGCCATCATGTAACTGAGATTGGCGAGTGTGAAACTCTTGCCGATACCACCTTTGCCGTAGATCGCGATGATCTGCGTTTCTTTGGTGACGGCCGACGCTTGAGGCGCCGCGGGCTCTACCGCCGCCTCGGCACGCAGACTGCGCTTGAGTTTTTCAACGGGAATCGACACGGTTTCGCCCGGCGGGGTCATGCAGCCTGCCTCCAATCGAGAATCATCTTGAGACACAGGGGATCCACGAACGCTTGTCGATAGGCCTGATCTGCCGCATTCGCGTCTCGGCGATGCGTGATCAAACCCTCTAGCGACAACCGTCCCGCCGCGATCCATTGCAGCACTGCAGTCAAATCAGCGTCCTTCCACTCTGCGGCGACGCGCAAACGCGCCTCCCGCATGAATGCAGCTGTGAAATCGAAACTCATGGCGTCGGTGTAGAAGCCGGCGAGAACCACCTCGCCGCCCGGTGCGAGCCGGCCAATGAGCGAGTCGAGAATGCGAGCATCGCCACTCACGTCGTACACCGCGCGGTAGTCGCGACGCGAATCTTCTTCGGGCGTACACACCCGATAACCCTCTGCTCCAGCGGCGCGAGAGGCGTTTAGCTCCCATACGGTGGGCGCCGGTGCGCCACTCGCGATGGTGATTCGCGCGAGCAAACGTCCGAGTACACCGTGCCCCACGATCAGTTGTGGGGCCTCGGCGTGCGGCGCCGCCATCGCGTGACGCGCGGTCGCTGCGAGCGCGAGCAGTACCGCCTGCTCGCCCAAAGATTCTTGGATGGGTGT
>Ga0075471_10000228_pt1 | contig 31501 bp, 22 predicted proteins | sample DEB19_08_DNA_2_FD_74787 | JGI IMG/M metagenome (GOLD analysis project Ga0075471, IMG submission 74787) | Aqueous microbial communities from the Delaware River and Bay under freshwater to marine salinity gradient to study organic matter... | ecosystem: Environmental > Aquatic > Marine > Coastal ...
CGTTCCTGAACGAACTTGCTTGGGAAATCAATTTCGAGTCCGCTCGCCAGTGCCGCAAATGGGCCGACATCGTCGCCGAGCAGACAGGACGGAGGCGCTACGTCGCTGGAGCCATCGGACCGCTCACGGTGTCGCTTTCGCAATTCCCAGACTTGAGCGATTTGAGCTTCCGCTACGTCACCTTCGATCAGGTGAAGCAAGCGTATAAGCATCAGGTGCGTGCGCTGATCGCCGGTGGCGTCGATACGCTGCTCGTCGAGACGATTTTCGATTCGTTGAACGCGAAGACGGCGCTCGTGGCGATCCGCGAGGTCTTTGAAGAGGACAAATTGGAGCTGCCGGTACAGATTAGCGCCGCCGTTGGTCCCGGTGGCGAGACAATGATCTCCGGGCAGGTCACGGAGGCCTATTTGAATGCCATGCGGCATGTGAAGCCGCTGTCGATCGGCCTGAACTGCTCGCTTGGTCCTGACAAAATGCGTCCTTTCCTCGAAGAGCTTTCGGCGAAGGCGGATTGCTTCGTCTCCGCGTATCCGAACGCGGGCATGCCAAACCCGCTCGCGCCGACGGGCTTCGATTTGCTACCGCCGGACATGGCCGGTTACGCCACCGACTTTGCCAGTAGCGGCTTCGTTAACATCATGGGCGGCTGCTGCGGCAACACCCCCGAGCACATCGCCGCCATCGCAAAGGCTGTCGAGCACTTGCCACCGCGCGAGATCCCCGCCGATTCCCACACAATGCGCCTCAGCGGCTCGCAGCCCTACGTGCTCAGCCCCGGTTCGAATTACCTCATGATCGGCGAACGCACGAATGTGGCCGGCTCGCCAAAATTCGCGAAGCTCATCAAGGAAAACAAACTCGAGGAAGCCGTCGCCATCGCGCGTCAGCAGGTCGAGAGCGGTGCAAACGTCATCGACGTCTGCATGGACGAGGGCCTCATCGACGGCGTGCCGATGATGACGAAGTTTTTGATCCTCCTGCAAACCGAGCCTGAGGTGAACAAGGTGCCGATCATGGTCGATTCCTCGAAGTGGGAGATCATCGAGGCAGGTCTGAAGTGTCTGCAAGGCAAAGGCATCGTGAACTCCATCTCCCTCAAAGAAGGCGAGGCGAAGTTCAAAGAATACGCGACGAAGATCAAACAATATGGCGCCGCCACGGTGGTGATGGCCTTTGACGAGCAAGGCCAGGCCGCAACTTACGAGGACAAGATCCGCATCTGCGAGCGAGCGTATCGCATCCTCGTCGATCAGGTCGGCTTCCCACCGGAGGACATCATTTTCGATCCAAACATCCTCACCGTCGCCACCGGCATCGAGGAGCACAACAATTACGCCGTCGATTTCATCGAGGCCACGCGCTGGATTAAAGCGAACCTGCCTTACGCGAAGGTCAGCGGCGGCGTCAGCAACATCAGCTTCAGCTTCCGCGGCAACAACAAGGTGCGCGAGGCCATGCACAGCGTGTTCTTGTATCACGCCATCAAAGCGGGCATGGACATGGGCATCGTGAATGCCGGCATGCTCGAAGTGTATGAGGAGATCCCGCCGGACATGCTCGTGAAGGTTGAGGACGTGATTTTGAATCGTCGCCCCGACGCCACTGAGATCTTGGTCGACTACGCCGAGCAGTTCAAAGGCCAAGCCGGCAGCGCCAAGAAGGCCGAGATCGACATGAGCTGGCGCGAAGCCCCTGTCGAGAAGCGGCTTGAGCACGCGCTGCTCAAAGGCATCACCGATTTCATCAACGAAGACACCGCCGAAGCGCTAGCGAAGCTCGTCAAGCCGCTGTCCGTCATCGAAGGTCCGCTCATGGATGGCATGAGCGTCGTCGGCGACCTCTTCGGTGCGGGCAAAATGTTCCTGCCGCAGGTCGTGAAGAGCGCCCGCGTGATGAAACAGAGCGTCGCTTATCTACAGCCCTTCATGGAGCAGGAAAAGCTCGCCAACCCCGCGCAGCGCAGCGCGGGCAAGATCGTGCTCGCCACCGTGAAAGGCGATGTGCATGACATTGGTAAAAACATCGTCGGCATCGTTCTTGCCTGCAATGGCTTCGAAGTCACTGACATGGGTGTCATGGTGCCTTGCCAGAAGATTCTCGACAAAGCTGTCGAAATCGGTGCCGATGTCATCGGTCTCAGCGGCCTCATCACGCCTTCGCTCGATGAAATGGTACATGTGGCCTCCGAAATGGAGCGTCTCGGCTTCAAGCAGCCGCTTTTGATCGGTGGAGCCACCACCAGTGCGGCACACACCGCCATCAAGATTGCGCCGAAATACAGCGGCAGCATCGTTCATGTGCTCGATGCCTCCCGCAGCGTGCCTGTGACCACTTCACTCCTTTCTGAGGATCAACGCGTAGGCTTCATCAAGTCCAACGAAGAGCGCCACAAGAAACTCCGCGAAGAATATGGCCGCAAAAAAGACCGAGAGCTGCTCAGCCTCGCTGAATCACGCGAGAAAGGCCAAAAATTCGACTGGAGTGCACAAGATATCGCTACACCGAGCTTTATCGGCACGAAGGTCTATCAAGGCGCGGATCTGATCGCCACGCTACGCGAGTTCATTGACTGGTCGCCCTTCTTCCACTCGTGGGAGCTGCGCGGCCGCTGGATCGTCGCTGAAGGCCGGTTCTCCTCCGCGCATGAAGATGCTGAGATGAAGGCCAAGGCCGAAGTTGAGGCCTTGAAGCTTTACCATGACGCTAATGCGCTCCTCGACCGCATCATCGCGGAGAAGCGTTTCACCGCCAAAGGAGCCTTCGGTCTCTTCCCTGCCAACAGCGTCGGTGACGATATTGAAGTCTATGAAGGCGGAAAGCTCAAAACGACCTTTCACACGCTGCGCCAGCAAGTCATCAAGAAGGACAAAGCCAACTTCGCCCTCAGCGACTACGTCGCGCCGAAATCCAGCGGTCGCACCGATCACATTGGCGGCTTCTGCGTCGGCATTCACGGTGCCGATGAGTTCGCGAAGGAGTTCGACGCCGCGCACGATCCCTATCACGGCATTTTGACCAAAGCGGTCGCCGACCGTCTTGCCGAGGCCTTCGCCGAGTATCTCCATCAACAAGCCCGCTTCGCTTGGGGCTACGAAAAGCCAGGCGACCTCTCGATGGAAGACACCGTGAAGGAAAAATACCGCGGCATCCGCCCCGCGCCCGGTTATCCCGCCCAGCCCGACCACACTGAGAAGCCCATCCTCTTCGCTTTGCTCGACGCCACCGCCAAAACCGGCGTCGAACTCACCGAAAGCATGGCCATGCATCCCGGCAGCGCCGTTAGCGGCCTCTACTTCGCCCATCCTGAAGCCCACTATTTCGGCATCAGCGTCCTCGGCAAAGACCAAGTCGAAGACTACGCGAAGCGCAAAGGCATGAGCATCGAAGAAATGGAACGCTGGCTTGGGCCTTGGCTTGGTTATTAAACGAGCCCGCGAATCGGTTCGCCACGTGAGAGTAGGCTGACGAGACTCTGTGGCAGACCATCGAGCACTCGTGCCTCGCCCACATCCACGAGCGAGTGAAGGATTGTGGACACGAGGTCAGGGATGGTCACGGGCTGCGAGGACGGTTCGCCGCCGTTCGACGATGACTGGCCAATCACCTGCCCCATGTTCAATCCGCCGCCGTAGATCAACAGCGGCGCGAGGCCGCCCCAGTGATCGCGACCTCCCTTCGCATTGAGCTTTGGCGTGCGGCCCATCTCGCCACAGCACACGAGCATGATCTTGTCACGCAGGCCCCGCGCTTCGATGTCCTCGATGAGTGCAGACACCGCATGATCAAAGGGCCGGCCCACATAGTCCATGCCGGTGGTCATGGGAGCGTTGTTTTTGTCTGCATGCATGTCCCACACGAAACTTGTCGTCACGGTGACAAAGCCCGCGCCGCGTTCGCACAGGCGGCGGGCCATCAGGAGCAGCTTGCCGAGCGTCGCGGCGTTATCCGCGTAGTGCTCGAGGTTCTTCCACTCGGTGCTAATGTGGTCTTTGGGTAGCAGCGGAGCGGTGTCGTAGCGGGCGATGAGGCGCGGGTCTTCTTTGGAAAGGTCAAACGCGTCCGAAACACCACGCCGCAGTACATCAAAAGCTAGCGACTCGACCTGCGAGAAGCCCCCGATGGCTTCTGTGGCATCCAACTGGCGCTTCCACTGGTCCAACGAGCTCAAAAGTAGCCGCCGGTCATCGAGACGGCCCTGCGGCAGGCTGAGCGTCATGTCTGCCTGCGCCGCGCCACCGGCTCCGGGCACAAACGGCTGGTAAGTGGCGCCGAACTCGCCGCTCGACGTGATGTCGCCAAACTGCTTCACCGCCGGTCCAGCCTCGGCGAGCACCGCACGCGGCAGCAGCGCCACATTCGTCGGCATGGCGCTGTCTGGGCGCAAAGGCCCGGCAATGCGCGAGTAAAGTGAGCCGATATTTGCCTTCAGCGTGTCCTTGCCGACGATGGTCTTGATGTCGTGCACTGAGTCGCCCGTGACAAAGCTACGCACGATGCTGAACTTGTCCGCGAGCTTCGCCAGCCGCTGCATCGTGCCGCCGAAGGTGATGCCGGGGATCGTCGTCTTGATCTCGCCGGTCACGCTGCGCACCTCCGAGGGCGCGGTCATCTTCGGATCAAAGGTCTCGAACTGCGATGGCCCGCCGTGCATGAAGAGAAAGATCACCGATTTGTCCTTCAGCAGCTTCTTCGGCGAGGCAGCCATCAAATCGCCCAAACCAAGCCCCGCGAGGCCCAGTGATCCCACACGCAAAAAATCACGCCTGCCGAGACCGGAGGCCAGACTGCGTGAATCCGTGAAGCGTAGCATGATGGAAACTGCATACGCATCGAGGGCACGGCATTCTTCCAGAACGCAGCAAGGCTCGAGAAACGAACCAAGGCCTCTCGTGCGCCTTTTCAGCGGATAACTTCATCTTGAGCAATGCCTTTGTATCACGACACTGGCGGTTGATTGGTGTTATGAAATCGCCCCTCGTCCTCCTCGTCGCCTTTACCTCGATCGCATCCGCTGCTGACTGGCCTGTGTGGCGCGGTCCCAATCGCGATGGCATTTCGTCTGAAAAACTTGTTGGCACGGAAGTGACCAAGCTGTGGACCGCGCAGGTGGGCACGGGCTTCGCATCCTTTACAGTGGCGGAGGGTCGTGTTTTCACCAGTGGGCATGCCGATGGCCAGGACACGGTGTTTTGCATGGATGCAGCAACAGGCAAGCCGGTGTGGAAACACAGCTACAAGGCTGAACTCGGCGACAAGTACTACGAAGGCGGCACCTCCGCCGGTCCGGTAATCGAAGGGGATAAGGCTTGGCATTTGAGCCGCTGGGGTGATTTGATCTGCTTCGAGGCCGCCACGGGCAAGATCGTGTGGCGGAAGAACTTTCTCGAGGAAACCGGTGCAGAGATTCCTGAGTGGGGCTTCTCCGGTTCGGTGCTCGTGCAGGGTGCAAACTTGATACTGAACATCGGCCAGAACGGCGCCGCCTTTGAAAAGGCCACGGGCAAGCTCGTATGGAAGTCCGAAGCCGATACCGCAGGCTACTCGACGCCGCATTTGATTGCGGTGAATGGCAAGGAGCAGGTCGTGTTAAGTACGCGGCGGGCCTACAAAGGCGTCGATCCGAGCAACGGCAGCGTTTTGTGGGAGCACACTTGGAACACCAGCTACGGCGTGAATGCAGCGGATCCCATCCTCAGCGGCACGAAGCTCTTCATCTCCTCCGGTTACAATAAAGGCTGCGCTTTGCTCGATCTCGCCTCCGCGGAGCCCGTTGAAGTGTGGCGCAGCCGCGTGATGAAGAACCAGTTTAACTCCAGCGTGTTGATCGACGGCCACCTCTACGGCAGTGATGGCGATGAGAGCAAGCAGGCGAGCCTGAAGTGCATCGACTTTGCGACCGGTGTGGAGAAGTGGAATGCGGCTGAAGTGGGCTTTTGCTCGCTTATGGCTGCTGATGGTAAGCTCATTGTCATGACCGCCAAGGGCGAGTTGATCATCGCGAAGGCCAGCGCTGCCAAGTTTGAGCCGATTTCCCGCACGCCGCTGCTCACCGGCCGTTGCTGGAGCGTGCCGGTGTTCGCCAACGGCCGTGTTTACGTGCGAAATGCTGCGGGGGATGTGGTATGTGCTAGTGTAAAGTGATGGCTGTTGGCCACGCAGGCTAATGTGCTTGCCATTTCCGGGTCACTGCGAAAGACTCGCGCCCTCATGTCCCAGCCTGCCAACGCCGAAATCACACGCCTCAGCGATCTCACGCCGCATCAAAAACGCTCCGGCATCGCCGCGTGGCTTGGCTGGCTCTTCGACGGCCTCGACATGCACATCTACACACTTGTGGCCACGCCCTTCGTCGCCGCTTTGTTGATGCACGATGGTGTTGCTGCCGCGCCGAAGGATGTCGATACAAAGGCCTCGATCATCCAGGCGGCTTTCCTCGTCGGGTGGGCGCTGGGTGGAGGCTTTTTCGGCCGACTTGGCGATGTGCTGGGTCGTAGTCGCACGCTCGTGCTCACCATTTTGTTCTATGCGGGCTTCACCGGTCTCTCGGCGCTTTGCACGGACTGGACGCACTTGCTGGTCTGCCGCTTCCTTTCGGCGCTGGGCATCGGCGGCGAGTGGGCGGTAGGTGCCTCGCTGCTTTCCGAGACTTGGCCGAAGAAGTGGCGACCATGGATTGCAGCCACATTGCAGACGGCAGTGAATATGGGCGTGCTGCTGGCCTGTGCTGCAGGTGGTTTGTTTGCCTGGATCGTGAATCAGGGTTGGATGCAGGAGGCCACCAGCCATCGCATCGTCTTCCTTGTGGGCATCCTGCCGGCACTGATTACACTGTGGATCCGCAAAGCCGTGCCGGAGACCGAAGAATGGGCGCACGCTGCAAAGGATGCGAAGCCGCCAAGGATTGCCGAGCTCTTTGGCCCTGCCGTGCGCAGCACCACTTGGCGCGTGCTGATCATCTGCGCGGTGTCTCTCACAGCGCATTGGGCTTTCATGTTCTGGCAGCAGAGTCTCATTCGCGCCCTGCCGGAGGTGAAAACCCTCAGCGGCCCAGATCAAACGAATGCTGTAGTCGAGGCATTAGTGTGGATCATGTGTGGCTCGATCATCGGCAACTATGTCGCCGGAGCATTCGCCAAGATGTGGAGCTATCGCACAGCCATCGTGGTGATGCTGCTGGCCTACGGCGCAGCCATGCTGGTCGCGTTTCACAGTGCGAGTGCTTGGACGCATTCGCAGATGCTCATTTGGTATGCGGTAATCGGTTTATGCCAGGGTGTATTCGGTCTCTTCACAATGTGCCTACCACCGCTTTTCCCCACGCTTCTGCGCACCACTGGCGCGGGTTTTTGCTACAACATTGGGCGCATCGTCGCCGCCATCGGCACTGTGGTCTTTAAGCTTTACGCTCCGGTGGGAGACTACCACACGGCGCTCTACTATGCCGGCTGGCTTTTCATCCCTGCCGCTTTCATCGCGCTGTTGCTGCCGCAGGAGAAAGAGGAAGCTGGTGCGGTGGATGAGCCGTTGGAGTGAGTGTCGATCGCAAGAATTCCCCTCTTGAGACCGGTTTCATGGGCGCAATGAAGTTCACGGCCCTTTTTCTCTTCCTCGCTATTGCGGCATATGCGCAGCAGCTCACGCTCCAAGTCACCACCGATCGCACGGATGCGACTTACAAGATCGGCGAGACGGCCACCTTCATCATCGAGTCCTCTCAGCCAGTGGAGGTGACGCTCGTTTTAAGCAAGGACGGCGTGGAGCCGCAGCCTGCGAAGAAGGTGACGCTCACAGGCAGTAAGCTTTCGCTCACGGGCAAGCTCGATGAGCCCGGCTTCCTGCAACTACGCGCCACCAGCGGCAAGGCCTCCGCACTGGCTGCGGCTGCTTACGATCCGCTCCAAATCAAACCGAGCCTGCCGGTGCCAGATGACTTCGATGCCTTCTGGGCCTCGCAAAAGGCCGCGCTGGCCAAAGTGCCGCTCAAATCGAAGCTCACGCCGGTCGAGACCGCGGTGAAGGGTGTCGAAGCCTTTGACCTTCAAGTCGAGTGTCTCGGTGGGAAGCCCGTGTCTGGCTACTTTGGCCGTCCGAAGGGAGCGAAGCCCAAATCCCTGCCTGCCATCCTTCATGTGCATGGTGCCGGTGTGCGCAGTTCGGGGCTCGGCAGCGTTTCGTGGGCGCTGAACGAGGGAGGTATGCTATCGCTCGACATCAACGCCCACGGCATCCCGAATGGCAGGCCGGCGGAGTTTTACACCGCACTGCAAAACGGCGAGCTGAAAGACTACCGCGCTCACGGGAACAAGGATCGCGAGACGGTTTACTTCAAAGGCATGTTCCTCCGCCTTATCCGCGCCATCGATTTTCTCACGGCGCAGCCGGAGTGGGATGGGAAAACGCTCATCGTTTATGGCAGCAGCCAAGGTGGCTTCCAAGCACTGGCCGCCGCGGGGCTGGACAAGCGAGTCAGCTTCATCTGCGCTGGCGTGCCGGCGGGTTGTGATCACACCGGTAGCCAAGCCAATCGCGTGAATGGCTGGCCCAAGATCGTTCCGAATGGCCCCGACGGCAAACCGGACCCGGCCGCGCTTCAGGCCTCGCGCTACTTTGACTGTGTGAACTTTGCCACGCGGGCAAAAGGCAAGGGCGCGGCCGTCACGGTTGGCTTCATCGACACTACCTGCCCGCCCACCAGTGTGTATGCGGCCTACAATGCTCTTTCTGTGCCGAAAACCATCTACTTTGACACCCTCGCCGGGCACACGAACACCCCCGCGGCATCGAAATTCATGCAGCAGGCCGCGCTCAGGCATGTCCGTGAGATGAAGTGAGGTCACGAAGCCTCGAAAAGAGACTTTGTGAAACTTTTCACAAAATCGGGTTGCCGCTCCTGCCCCCGACCGGATAATCGGCTCTTAGATGATCCCTTTGCTGCCTCTTGCCGCCATTGACCTGCTGTCCCTTGCCGTATCGGTCGGGAAGATCGTTTTCCTCTGCTTTCTGGTCATCCTGCCGCTCGTCTCGATCTCGGTCTATTTCGAGCGCCGTCTCTCCGCGGTGATCCAAGACCGAGTGGGGCCTAATCGGGTCGGTGTGCCACTCACACTCTTTGGCTTCAAGAAAGATTGGCATCCGCTCGGTATTGGCGGGCTCGCCCAAGCAGCGGCGGACGGATTAAAGTTCATTCTGAAAGAGGACTTCGTCCCTGCGCATGTTCGAAAAGTTTACTACTGGATGGCTCCCTGCCTTGTCGTGGTCCCTGCCCTGCTCACCTGCGCGGTGTTGCCCTTTGGCAGTGAGCTCGATCTCAGCTTCCTCAATCCCCTCGTGATCTCGATTTTCGGTGGCAGCGGCTTTACGCAGCCAGTAAAGCTCGTCATCGCCGATCTCAGTGTCGGGCCGCTCTTCACCTTCGCCATCGCCTCGATTGGTGTGTATGGCATTGTGCTAGCCGGTTGGTCGTCGAACTCCAAATATCCCTTCCTCGGAGGCGTGCGTTCCAGTGCCCAGATGATCTCGTATGAGATCTCCCTCGGGCTCTCGATCATCCCCGTCTTCATGATCTACGGTGAGCTGAACCTCGCCAAGATGTCCGCTTACCAAGACGCGAACGGCTGGCTTCTCTTGCCCTTCTGGGGCGAGGGCCTCAGCCTCCAGCGCTGGGTTCTGCTCATCCCGATCTTCATCAGTTTCTGCATCTTCACCGTGTCGATGTTCGCCGAGACCAACCGTCTGCCCTTCGACCTTGCGGAGTGCGAGACGGAACTCGTCGCCGGGTATCATACCGAGTACAGCTCGATGAAATTCGCCCTCTTTTTTATGGGTGAATATGCGGCGATGATCATCGGCTCCGGCATGGCCGTCACGCTCTTCCTAGGTGGTTGGAGCATCCCTTTCGCGCCCTACCTCGGGCTCGCCTTTGAAGCTGGCAACACTCCTTGGTGGCTTGGTCTGCTCCATATTGCTACCTTCTTCGCCAAGGTTTTCGCTTTCATCCTCTTCTTCATTGTCATCCGCTGGACGCTTCCGCGCTTTCGCTTTGATCAGTTGATGGCGCTGGGCTGGAAAGTCTTCTTTGAACTGGCCCTGGCAAACGTCTTCCTCACCGCGGTCTTGCTTTGGTGGACACAGAAGTGAGCCGCCGTTGCGCCCAAAAAGCTGCGTGAGCACCTAAAAAGCCACCCAGCGTGTCCGCGAGCCAGTCCCATACATCGCCGCCGGTGCGTCCGGGAACGTGGAGTTGATGCCACTCGTCCAAAATGCCAACGAACGAGCAAAACAATACGGTGAGCATGATGGCCGCCGTTTTGCCCTGCATCCGCCCGGCTAGCCGAAAAGCCAGTAGGAAGCCCATCCCGCCCAACGTGAAGTAAGTCACATGCTCGACCTTGTCGATGCCGGGAAACCCACCCGGCAGTGCGATGCTCGGCTGGGACGAGAGCCAATACAGCACTCCGCCCCAGATAAGGACAGCAACACGCCAGAACAAGGTGTTGAATAGGAATGAAAGCATGGGAAGAGCTGAGCGGGCGAGTAGCGAAAGGTCAAGCGGCCAACGCGGCAGGAAGTTATCCAATGGGTTTTCCACGCAAGAACTGCAGATGCCGCTTGTTCACTGGGAACAACCAGCGAATACCAAAGCCCCATGTCCCAACCCGCGCGCTACATTATGATCGGCGGCTTCCTCGGAGCCGGTAAAACAACCACCGTTGGTCGCCTAGCAAAGCATCTCAGCGACCAAGGGCTGAAGGTCGGCCTCATCACGAATGACCAAGCGGGAGGTCTGGTGGATACGAAACTGCTGCGCGGCCAAGGTTATGCCACGGAGGAAATCGCGGGCGGGTGCTTCTGCTGCCGCTTCAACACGCTGGTTGATGCCGCTAGCAAGCTTACGAATGCAACGAAGCCCGAGGTGTTTATCGCGGAGCCGGTGGGGAGCTGCACGGATCTTGTCGCTACGGTCACGTATCCGCTGCGCCGCATGTATGGTGATGCCTTCACCATCGCGCCGCTGGCCGTGCTGGTCGATCCGGTGCGGGCACGACGTGTTTTTGGCCTCGACGCCGGCGGCACTTTCTCGTCGAAGGTTTCTTACATCTTCAAAAAACAGCTCGAAGAAGCGGACATCATCGTCATCAGCAAAAGCGATCTGCTTGATGAAACCCAGCGCGAGCAATTGCGCGCTGTTTTGGCGAAGGAATTCCCGCTGGCGAAGATCGTGACGGCCTCGCCTCGGCAGGAAACCGGTCTCGACGAGCTTTTCAGCGCGCTCATGAGCGGCGAACAGGCGCGGCGCAATCCGATGGCCGTCGATTACGAAGTCTATGCCGAGGGCGAGGCCTTACTCGGCTGGCTGAATGCCACCGTTTCGCTCAAATCAGACGATGAGTTCGATGCGAACGCCTTCCTCAAAAAGCTCGCCACCAACGTGCAGGGCCGATTGCAGGTGGCAGGTGCCGAGATCGCGCATTTCAAGATGACCTTCAGTCCCGACGACGGCATCGCGGGCGAGCTGGCGAGCATCCATCTCGTGCGCAGCGACTCCATCGCCGAGCTCGGCATGGAACTCGACGAACCGACCACCGGCGGCCAGCTCATCATCAATCTGCGTGCCGAGGCCGATCCGGCATCGCTGATGGAATCGGTGAAAGCCGCGCTCGATCAGGTGAAAAACGGCTTCTTCGGCCTGCAGGCCACTTTGGAGCACGAAGAGCATTTCCGCCCCGGCAAACCTGTGCCGACCCATCGGGATGGGTGAGGCCTCGTCTCGCTCTTTCGGATGCACGCCGTATTCTTGACACTGTGCCGCTCCTCCCGGAAAAGCAGGCTCTTCATGATCACCTACAATCCCAAGGACTGGTGGAAGCTCATCTTCGCCTTTCACCGCAGCGATTCGTTTCGTGTGCTGCTGCCCGGTATGATCGCCGTGGCGGCTTACACGGGCTTGGTGGCGTGGATTGAGAATGATTACCTGCACGTCACTTTCAAAAACTCCACGCTGGTGCACTCGCTCGTGGGTTTTGTGCTCTCGATGATGCTCATCTTCCGAACCAACACAGCCTACGAGCGCTGGTGGGAGGGCCGCAAACTGTGGGGCAGCTTCGTTAACAACTCGCGGAACCTAGCCCTCAAGCTCAACGCGTTCCTCCCGGCTGATGCGCAGGCCGAGCGCGATCTCTTCCGCACGCTCATTCAGAACTTCATCGAGGCCTCGAAGGAGCACCTGCGCAAAGGCGTGGACGTGCACAAGCTTTCCGCCGCCGGTCCATATGACGCCGCCTACTACGCGAAGGTCTCGCATGTGCCGAATCAGATCCTGAAGGCCCTCTTTGTCGAAGTCACCCGCCTGTATCGCTCCGGCGTGATATCCGGCGAGCAGCTCATCGTGCTCAATGCCGAACTGCAATCCTTTGCGGAGAATCTCGGCGCCTGCGAGCGTGTCAAGAAGACGCCCATCCCGTATGCTTACAGTCTCTTCCTGAAGAAAATCATCTTCATTTATGTCTTCACGATGCCGGTGGGCTTTGTGCTCGACTACAGCTACTGGGCAGTGCCAGTCGTGACCTTTGTGTTCTATGCTTTTGCCTCCATTGAAGTCATCGCCGAAGAAATCGAAGACCCGTTTGGCCGCGAGGCGAACGACCTGCCCACCGATGCCATCAGTGATACGATCCGCGCCAACCTGACCGAAATCCTCTCTCAACCATGAAAACCCTCCACAGCCTTCCGCTGCTCCTGTTGGCGCTGTTTCCCTCGCTCACTCTTGCACAGGAAAAGGGCCAGCGCTTTGAGCTAACCGCTCGTGCCAGCGAGATCGATTCTCGCGCGACATCGCATCCGGAGATTGACTTCGTCTTTGAGTCCAAAGGTAAGCCCGCTGACCTGCAGCATGCCAGCGTGGATACTCGTGTGAAGGCGAAGGGCAAGCTCGTCATCTGGCTCATGGGCCACAGCGCTGGTCTTTTCGAGCGCGTGAACCGATACGGCCTCCACGCCATCCGCGTTCATTATGCGAATGGCTGGTTCGGCAAGTTTGGCAACTCCTCTCCCGGTGCCGATGGCCAGCAAAACGGGCACATCCGCCTCGAAGCGGCCACCGGCGAGGACTTCAGCCCGCTCGTCGAGATTCCGAAGCCCGATGGCATGATGGAGCGCTCATTCCAATTCGTGAAGTGGCTTTCGAAAAACAATCCCGAGGGCAAGTGGGAGCAGTTCATCGCTGCCGATGGCAAAGGCCTCGATTGGAGCAAGGTGATCATCTCCGGCAGTTCGCACGGCAGCACCACCGCAGCTCGTTTTGCAAAGCACCAGGCCGTGGACCGCGTCGTCATGTTCTGTGGTCCGCGTGATCAATATGAACAGTGGCAGGCGCTGCCCTCCGCCACATCGGCGAACCGCTTTTTCGGCTTCTCTCATGTGCTCGACAGCGGCTGGAGCGGCGATCATTACTGCCGTTCGTGGGAGCTGCTCGGATTGCATGCCTTTGGCCCCATCGTGAATGTCGACCAGGTGAAACCGCCGTATCAAAACACGCGCCGCCTCACCACCGATGCGGATGTGAAGGGAGATGACAAACGGGCGCACTCCTGTGTGGTGCCGGGTGGCGCCTCGCCGAAAGCCGCTGACGGAAGCTATCTGCATGAGGCTGTGTGGAAGTATCTTTTTACGCAGCCCGTCGATCAAATCGGCTCTGCCGTGCCGCAGGATCCAGATTGCGATAAAAACCTCATGCCCATAGCACCGAAGTCGGAGAAGTGAGCTCCATGCGCATCACCACCCTCGATCTCCGTTTTTGCAGCACACCTGGCCTCATAGCCTCCTACCTCGTCGAGAGCGCCGGCGAGCTCGCGCTCATCGAAACCGGCCCCGGCTCCACTTTGCCAGTGTTGCGTGAGGCTCTGCGTGCGCATGGCGTCGATGAAAAAGCCATCGCGAAGGTCTTCGTCACCCACATTCATCTCGATCACGCTGGTGCCGCGGGCTGGTTCGCGCAAAACGGAGCCACCATCTACTGCCATCCGCATGCGGCGAGGCATTTGATTGATCCCTCGAAGCTCATGAGCAGCGCCCGCATGGTTTATGGCGATCAGATGGACACGCTCTGGGGCGAGATGTTGCCCGCTCCGGCGGACAAAGTGATCGCGTTGCAGGATGGCGAGAGCGTCAAGCATGGTGACATCCGCATCACCGCGTGGGACACGCCGGGGCATGCGCGGCATCATCATGCCTTCATCGTCGATGACATCTGCTTCACTGGCGACACAGCAGGGCTACGCCTCGAAGGAACAAATTACCTCAGCGTCACCGCCGCGCCGCCGCAGTTCGATCCCGATGCGTATCGTATTTCCGTGGATCGCCTGCTCGCGGCGAATTTCAAGACGCTCTACCTCACGCACTTTGGCCCCGTGCAGGATGTGACCGCGCATTTGCAGGCTTACCGTGAACGCATCGCCGAGGTGCATGCCCGCGTGGACGCCTGGGTGGCCGCTGGATGGAGTGAGGAGCTGATTCGTCAGCATTACCGTGAGGCGGAGCATGTCATCGCGCTGCGTGACGGGCTCACTGCCGAGCAGTGGCAGAAGTGCGAGGACTCGAACAGCACCGCTATGTGCGCCGATGGCGTGCGGCTTTGCTGCGCCAAAGCACGAGAAGCACGAGCAGCGGCAGCGTGAGCCACCACCCCGTCTTCATCGATGCGGTCTCCGCAGGGTTCACTGCCTGCTCGCGCGCCTTTTTCTCCGCTTCCTGCACAAACGGATCTTCCGCGAAACCGGTGTCGTAAGTGTACTCCGGCTCTTGAAAACTGAACGGCACCTCTAGAACCTCACCGTTCTGATGAAACATCCCACGGATGGTTTGCATCGTGCCCGTTTGCTCGAAGATTTCAAACGTGATCCAGAAGTCCTCCAGCAGCTTTTCTAGCGGCAGCGTGAAAGTCACATCCACATAGCGTGCAGCATACTCCACCTCCGGCATCGGCGGCGTTGCAGCCGCGTTCGGCCACAGGTAGTCAAAGCGCACCTTCGAGCCCCACGCAGAAGGTTTTTGGTTCACTTCGAGTTTCACCTGCTGGTTCAAGTAATCCGTCAGCGCCGGTTCCGCAGCCTTCAGCTCATCAAAGGCCAGCTTCCCATCGCCGTCCGCATCCACGCGGATCATCTTCGTCACGGTGAGAAGATTGAAGGTAAACCGCGCCTCCAGTTCATGTGGTGCAGGTTTCACCGTCATCTCGCTTTGATCAGCAGGATGGGCCCAAGCGCGGTTCGAGATGGTCAGCAAGGCAATCGCTGACAAGAGTATCATATCGATTTTCATGACGAACCGATCCACCGGCGTGGCACCTCCCACGGTGCAAGAGCGGCACAGGCTTGGGTTTTGAAGGCAACGGTGATCTCTGACGCAGGCAGCGGCACTCGGGCGACGATGTCCTGACCGCGCTCGGGATCGCGGCTGGGCGCACCAAAGACCTCCACATCGTTCAAACCGCCCGCCAGACGGATTTTGGCTGCGATCTCATCGGGGCTTAGCTTGCGCCCTGCGACGTTGATGCCGCGACCGAGGCTTGCGTGGAGCTTCAAATGATCTTCATCGATCGAAACGGCATCGCAGGTCAAAAAGCGACCCTCGCCAAAAACCTCGCCTGACAGCGTTTCATCGTAACCAAGTCCTACCGAGCTGCTTTCAACCATCAAACGGCCTTCCGGCCCGATTCGAGCTTCGATGCCGGGAAGCAAGATCTCGTCGCACGAGATCGCACCGCACTCGCTGGTGCCGTAAAGATTGCGTAGATGCAGGCCGTGCTTCTCGCGAGCCATCGCAGCGAGTTCCGGCGTGAGTGGGGAGCCCGCGGAGATGGCCAGAGAGACATTGTCAAAACGCACCTGCCCCATCAGCCAAGCCTTCCACATCGCCGGCACGCCCGGCAGGAAGACGCGAGCGTGAGGTCGCAGCGTGTCCATGAGCGGCTGAGCAAAAGGTTGCGGTGCCCAGCAGAGCGGCACGCCATGTAGCAGCGTCTGCAGAACCGTCATGGTGAGGCCATACGAATGGGCGCAGGAGATCGCTGCCACGGCCACACCGCGATTTTCGAGATCAAAGAACGCATGCAGCCGGTCCACATCGGCGGCGATTTGCTCAAAGGTGAAAAATTGGCAGCGCCGGACGCCGGAGCCGCCCACGGTTTGCTTGATAAAGGCTGTGCCGACTGGCGGCGGCATCGCGGGCACGCGCCGCGTGCGATCCTTCTCCACCCAATGCACTGGCACACCGTGCAGCAATCCTGCGAGCGTCGTCCGAAGAATGTCCGGCGTGTCACCTTGGGCCACCCACACATCCCCCTGAGGATTCAGGGCGCGTGCTTGGGAATCCAGCTCCGCAAAGGTCAGCGTAAAGTCTGGAGCATGCACCGCTACGAGCGCTCCGCGTTCGCGTTGAATGCGTGTCCATCGTTCACCAAACATGATTTGCAGTCCCAAGGTGTGAGCGTAAATCCTGCCGCCCGCACTTCAACCTGCGTTGACTTTATCCCTGTTTTTTCTTTCCCGTGCCCGCATCCCACCTCCAGCGCATTGCCATCACCGGAGCGGGTATTGTCTCGCCGCTTGGCATCGGCTGGCTGGCTAACGAGGCTGCATTTCAGGCGGATCGCATGGCCTTTAGGCCAGTGCCGCAGGATTTGTTCGAGCTGGATGGCTTGGTGGCAAAAACAGCCGGCATCGTCGATCTGCCGAAAGAGCCTGTTTTGAAGAAAAAAGCTGCCTACGCGGGCCGCGGCACGCAGATGCTCATGTTGGCCATTGGTGAGGCGCTGGCACAAAGCGGGCGTTCAAATCTCGATGGCATCGATGCAATGGTCATCGGCACCTCCGCGGGTGCGATGTCGCTCGGTGAGACCTACTTTGAAAATGCGGTGCGTGATTCCAAGCGACAGTTGCGTCAGCTTTCGCTGGCTGAGCATTACCAACCGCAGCGCCAGATCAATGACCTTGCCGCCGAGTTCGGGTGGCAAGGGCCGATCATCATCATCTCAAATGCCTGTGCTTCCGGCGCGAATGCGATCGGTTGGGGTGTGGAGATGATCCGCAGCGGCCGGGCAAGGCGCGTGTTGGCGGGTGGCTACGATGCACTGGCACGTCTGGTCTTTGCGGGCTTTGATTCACTCAAGGCGCTGGCTCCTAGCGGCATCCCGCGACCGTTCGATGCCGCGCGTGATGGTCTAGCGCTCGGCGAAGGCGCGGCGGTGATGCTTTTGGAAGCCGAAAACGCGCGTCAAAGCACGGCACTGGCCGATGTGACCGGGTATGCGACGGCGACAGACCTCCACCACCTTACGCAGCCGGATCCGCAGGGTCATGCGGCCATCCGCACCATGGCCGAGGCCACTCGGCAATCCGGTCTCACGCCTGCGGACATCGACTACATCAACTCGCACGGCACTGGCACGCCTTTCAACGACGTGGCGGAGGCGCAGGCCATCACCGCCTGGGCGGGAGAGGCCGTGTCGCGCATCGCCGTGAGCTCCACGAAATCCGCGATGGGTCATCTGCTCGGCGGCGCGGGTGCGGTGGAGGCCGTCATCTGCCTCATGGCCCTGCAAGGCCAGTGGCTGCCCGCGAGCCTCAACGTGCGCGAGGTGGATCCCGCAGTGCAGTTTGACCTCGTGCGGACTTTTCGTCGCACGAAGGTGGAGCACGCGTTGACGAATTCCTTCGGCTTTGGAGGCACCAACGCCACGCTAGTCATGAAAAGGAGGTCCTCATGAGCGCGGTGGGTCTTCACCTCAATGGCGTTGGCGCGGTGAGCCCCGCAGGCTGGAGTGCGCAGGATCTGCTGCATGTCGTGCGTGCGGGCGCGGCCCTGCCAGTGACGAACCTCATGCGATCCAAGGGAGAGCGCACTTGGGATTGCCGCGCGCGCACCGTGCCTCCTGCGCCATTGGAGAAGCAGGTGCGTCATCCGCGCTTCCGCCGTGTTTCACCGATCTCGCGTTATGCGGCGGCGGCGAGCCTTGAAGCACTGAAAGACGCCGGTTTCGGCACCCCGCCGCCGCGGCTCGCCATCCTGTTTGTCATGATGAATGGCTGCGTGAACTACACCGGCCGCTTTTACCAGGAGGTGCTTGATAATCCTGCACAGGCCAGCCCTCTTATTTTCCCCGAGACGGTCTTCAATGCGCCTGCTTCCCATATTGCGGCATTGCTTGGGGTTGATGGTGCGGTGAGCACAATCCTTGGGAACGCTAATGCCATCATGCAGGCACTCGAAATGGCCGAAGTCTGGCTGCGCTGTGGTGTTTGTGATCATTGCCTCGTCGTTGGTGCGGAGGAGTCTGATTGGCTGAGTGCCGAGGCGCTCAGCTACTACCACGAAGATCATGTCGCCTCCGAGGGTGCGGGAGCTTTGCTTGTCTCGCTTGAAGGCAGTGGCCCACGCATGGAAAACATCATCGGTCCGCTGGCCTATCACACTTGGAGGGAACGGGGCAAAAAGCTGCCACAGCTCGCCACGGCGGCCTCCATTCTCATCGATGACCGCACCGGCATTGCGAAGCACGACGCGTGCGAAAGAGCTGCATGGTCCTCTCGGACCTTTGATACCGTACATAGCCCGAAAAAGATCCTCGGAGAGAGCATGGGTGCCTCCACAGCTCTCCAGCTCGTGCTAGCCACCCTCGAAAGCCGCGAACAAAAAGTCTCCGTAGCGGTTTCGATGCCGGGCAGTAACGCGGCGGCATATGCGTGTGTGGTGGGGTGATCCATCGGATGATGGTTAAAAGACCAAAAAGCGGCCCGGAATTGCTTCCGGGCCGCTGGCGGGGTTTTTGGGTTTCTTGAGCCCCGGGTGGGTTGGGGCACTGAGGCTCAAAAAGGCATTACATCATGCCGCCGTGGTCATGGCTGTGGCCGGCGTCGGCTTTCTCTTCCTTTGGAATGTCCGCGATGAGGCATTCGGTGGTGAGGAGGAGGCCGGAGATGGAGGCCGCGTGCTGGAGGGCGCTACGGGTCACCTTGGCAGGGTCAACGACGCCCGCTTTGATGAGGTCCTCATACTTACCGGTGGCCACATTGTAGCCTTGGTTGCCTTTGCCTTTCTTGACTTCGGCCACGATGAGAGCGCCTTCGACACCCGCGTTGGCAGCGAGCTGACGGAGAGGAGCTTCGATGGCGCGTGCGACGATTTCAGCGCCGGTCTTTTCATCGCCAACGAGCTTGAGGTCGCCGAGGGCGGCCTGAGCGCGGATGAGAGCGACACCACCGCCAGGGACGATGCCTTCTTCGACGGCGGCACGGGTGGCGTGCAGGGCGTCTTCGACACGGGCTTTCTTTTCCTTCATCTCCGTTTCGGTGGCAGCACCGACGTTGATGACGGCGACGCCGCCGGCGAGCTTGGCGAGACGCTCTTGGAGCTTCTCACGGTCGTAGTCGCTGGTGGTTTCGGCGATTTGGTTTTTGATCTGCTGCACACGTCCGGCAATGGCGTCGCTGGAACCTTCACCTTCGACGATGACAGTGTTTTCCTTGCCGATGGTGATGCGCTTGGCACGGCCGAGGTCGGTGAGCTCGATGTTTTCGAGCTTGATGCCGAGGTCTTCGGTGATGCAGCGGCCGCCGGTGAGGATGGCGATGTCTTCGAGCATGGCCTTGCGGCGATCACCGAAGCCAGGGGCCTTCACAGCGACGATGTTGAGGGTGCCACGCAGCTTGTTCACCACGAGGGTGGCAAGGGCTTCACCTTCAACGTCTTCCGCGATGATGAGGAGGGGCTTGCCGGAGCGGGCGACCTTCTCAAGCAGAGGCAGCATGTCCTTGAGGTTGCTCACCTTCTTCTCGTTGATGAGGATGTAGGCGTTTTCGAGGTTGCACTCCATCGTCTCCGGATTGGTAACGAAGTAGGGGGAGAGGTAACCTTTGTCGAACTGCATGCCTTCGACGACTTCGAGGGTCGTTTCGATGCTCTTGGCTTCTTCGACGGTGATGGTGCCTTCCTTGCCGACCTTGTCCATGGCCTCGGCGATGATGTTGCCGATGCTGGCGTCCCAGTTGGCGGAGACGGTTGCGACCTGGGCGACTTCCTTGCTGTCTTTGACCGGGGTGGCGATCTTTTTGAGCTCGGCGACGAGGGCCTCAGTGGCCTTCAGAATGCCGCGCTGCAGGGAGGTCGGGTTCGCACCGGCGGTGACGTTGCGAAGGCCTTCACTGTAGATGGCCTCGGCGAGCACGGTGGCGGTGGTGGTACCGTCACCGGCGATGTCGGAGGTCTTCGAGGAGACTTCCTTGATGAGCTGGGCACCCATGTTTTCGTAAGGATCAGGAAGTTCGATTTCCTTGGCCACGGTGACACCGTCCTTGGTGATCGTGGGGGAGCCGAATTTCTTCTCGAGGATGACGTTGCGGCCGGCAGGGCCGAGCGTGGCCTTCACGGCCTTGGCGAGCTTGGTGACGCCGCGGAGCAGCGCTTGACGGGCGTTTTCGTCGAAGTTGAGTTGTTTAGCCATAAATCAGTTAATGAGTGATGAGTTAGGATTCAGTGAGTGAGGGTTAGCCAATGATGCCGAGGATGTCGGTCTCGTTGATGATAAGGAGGTCGTCGCCGCCGACTTTGACTTCGGTGCCGCCGTATTTGGAGATGAGGACCTTGTCGCCCTTCTTCACGGTGAAGAGGGTGCTGACGTCCTTGCCTTCGTCGTCCTTGCCGGTGCCAAGTGCGAGCACTTCAGCTTCCTGAGGTTTTTCTTTGGCGGTGTCAGGCAGGAAGATGCCTCCGGCGGTTTTTTCTTCGCTGGAGGAACGCTTCACGAGGACGCGGCGGCCGAGCGGGGTGATGGTGTTAGCCATGGTGTGTGCTGGGTGTGTTTGGGTTGGTTTGTGTTCTGGGTTTGTCTGACCGACTCCCGGCCCTGCCACGAGAATGTATTGTGAACGGGGGCGGTGGTCGGTCGGAATGTTTGTTTAGCGGTGGATTACTTGTCCTTGTCCACGACTTCGAAGTCGGCATCGACGACCTTGCCTTTGTCTTGGGACTTCGGCTCGGTGGCGGCGACATCGGGGCCTGCGGCGCCCATGTCAGGCATACCACCGGGGGCACCAGTGGTGGCTCCAGCGGCGGCAGCGGCTTGATAGGCGGCGGCGAAGAGTTTTTCGATCTCCTCGGTCTCGCTCTTCATCTTGTCGGTATCGTTGGCTTCGATGGCGGACTTCAGGGTGGCGAGCTTGTCTTTGATGGGCGTGAGCTGCTCGGCAGGGACCTTGCCTTCCCACTCCTTGAGGGTCTTCTCGATCTCGTAGCTGAGGCTGTCGGCCTTGTTCTTGACCTCGACGCCTTCCTTGCGCTTGCGGTCTTCCTCGGCGTGCTCCTCGGCGTCGCGCTTAGCTTTCTCGATCTCGTCCTGGCTGAGGCCGGAGCTGCCCTGGATGGAGATTTTCTGTTCCTTGCCGGTGGTCTTTTCCTTCGCGGAAACGTGCAGGATGCCGTTCGCGTCGATGTCAAAGGTGACTTCGATCTGCGGCACGCCGCGCGGCATCGGCGGGATGCCGTCGAGCTTGAAGGTGCCGAGCGTTTTGTTGTCGCGGGACATCGGACGCTCGCCCTGGAGGACGACGATCTCGACGCCGGGCTGCTGGTCGGCGTAGGTGGAGAAGATTTGGGAGTGCTTCTTCGGGATGGTCGTGTTGCGGGCGATCATCGGCGTGGCGACACCGCCGGCGGTCTCGATGGCGAGCGTGAGCGGCGTCACGTCGAGCAGGAGCACGTCCTTCACATCGCCCTTCAAAACGCCGCCCTGGATGGCCGCGCCGATGGCGACGACTTCGTCCGGGTTCACGCCCTGATGCGGATCTTTGCCGGCAAGCTTCTTCGCGGTCTCGACGACCTTTGGCATGCGGGTCATGCCGCCTACGAGAACGAGTTCGTCGATCTTGCTGGCATCGAGTTTAGCCGCGCCGAGGCAGTCACGCACGGGCTTCATGGTGCGCTCAAAGAGGCTGTCGCAGAGCTGCTCCATCTTGGCACGCGTGAGCGTCTTCATGATGTGCTTCGGCCCGGTGGCGTCGGCGGTGATGAAGGGCAGATTGATGTCGTAGCTCTGGCTAGAGCTGAGGGCGATCTTCGCCTTCTCAGCTTCTTCCTTGATGCGCTGGAGCGCGTCTGGCTGGCCGCTGAGGTCGATGCCGCTGTCGGATTTGAACTCGTTCACGATCCACGTGATGAGCGTGTTGTCCCAGTCGTCGCCGCCCAGGTGCGTGTCGCCATCGGTGGCGAGCACTTCGAAAACGCCATCGCCGATTTCGAGCACGCTGATGTCGAAGGTGCCGCCGCCGAGGTCATAGACGGCGATCTTTTCATCGCTCTTCGATTCGAGGCCGTAGGCCAAAGACGCCGCAGTGGGCTCATTGATGATGCGGCGCACGTTCAAGCCCGCGATCTCGCCCGCGGCCTTCGTGGCATTGCGCTGGCTGTCATTGAAGTAAGCCGGCACGGTGATGACGGCCTCGGTGATGGTTTCACCCAGCTTCGCCTCGGCGTCGGCCTTCAGTTTGCTGAGGATCATGGCGCTGACTTCTTGCGGGGAATAGGTCTTCGTTTCGCCGCCGACCTCGACTTGCACATGCGCGTCGCCATTCGCGGCAGGCACGATTTTGTAGGGCATGCGCTTGTCCGCCTCGGTCAGTTCCGCGAACTTGCGGCCCATGAGGCGCTTCACCGAGAACACGGTATTACGCGGGTTCGTGACGGCCTGGCGCTTTGCGGCCTGACCTACAACACGCTCGCCGCTCTTTGTGAAGGCGACAATGGAAGGTGTGGTGCGTGCGCCTTCCGAATTTTCGAGGACCACGGCCTTGCCACCTTCGAGGATGGCCATGCAGGAGTTCGTGGTGCCGAGGTCAATGCCGAGGATTTTGCTCATGATGATGGAGGGGGAGAAAGTGAAATTGGCAGTTTTACCACTTATTACTGGCTGAAAGCGTGCCAAGTCCGGTCGGTGACGCTGGAAGCCTTGATTTCACGAGCTTCCAGCGTTTTGAACCGCCGTATGCCCAAAGTGCCAAACCCTCAAAAAATACCCCAAAGTGTCAATTCGTGGCACAATTGCGCCGACACATGGCACTTTAGGCTAGCCGTGTGCGGCGAAACCTCTGCTGGAGAGCATTCGATGGCTGTGGAAGCCCCGGCGGAGGCTGTTTCCGCCCTTGCACTCCGCCGGATTCCCCCGACTTTCCGCGCCCTTTTTTCGCCATGATTCCCAACGCCTATCGTACCCTTCACTGCAATGCCGTTCGCAAAGAGCACATCGGCCAGAACGTCACGCTCTGCGGCTGGGTGAATTCGGCCCGTGATCATGGTGGCGTCATTTTCATCGACCTGCGCGACCGCGAGGGCCTGACGCAGGTCGTCTTCCGACCGGAGGAAAATGCCTCGCTTGCCGAGATGAGCCACACGCTGCGTGACGAGGATGTGCTGCAGATCACCGGCAGGGTGGCGGCGCGCCTCACCGGAACCGAAAACGCCAAGCTCGGCACTGGTGATGTCGAAATCGTCGCTACCGAGTGCGAAGTCCTCAACAAAGCCGACGTGCTGCCCTTCCAGCTCGACCGCGAGCTCTCGAATGAGGACATGCGAATGAAATACCGCTACCTCGACCTGCGCCGTGAGCGCATGAACCGCAACATCCGCACGCGTCACAAGATCACCAACGCCGCACGCAACTACCTTGACAGCGCTGGCTTCATTGAGGTCGAAACGCCGATCCTCAGCAACCCGACGCCCGAGGGTGCTCGCGACTTCCTCGTGCCCGCCCGTTTGAACCCCGGCAAGTTCTATGCGCTGCCGCAGGCCCCGCAGCAGTATAAGCAGCTCATGATGGTCGCCGGCCTCGAGCGCTACTTCCAGATCGCCCGCTGCTTCCGCGATGAAGACCTGCGCGCCGACCGCCAGCCGGAATTCACGCAGATCGACATCGAGGCGAGCTTCATCCAGCGCGATGACATTGTGAAGCTCGTCGAAGGCTTGCTCGTCAGCATGTTCAAAGCTGGCACTGGGCGTGACATCCCTTCGCCTTTTCCGCGCATGACGTATCAAGAAGCCATGGACCGCTACGGCTCTGACAAGCCGGATACGCGTTACGGCAACGAGATCGTCGATATGGCCGATGTCTTTGCGAACAGCGGCTTCAAAATCTTCCGCAGCACCATCGAAAATGGTGGGGTTGTTCGCGCCATCAATGCCAAAGGCTTCGCAGGGATCACCACCGGTCAGATGATCCGTCTCAACGAAATCGCCACTCAGGCCGGCATGAAGGTGAAGCAGCTCGCTTTCATCAAGGTGGAACGCGACGCCAACGGTGTGCTCGAATACAAGTCCCCGCTGTGGAAGTTCTTCAGCGAGGGCGAGCAAAAAGCCCTCATTGCCAAGCTCGGTGTCGAGGAGAACGACATCGTCTTCTTCTACGCCGGCACTTGGCAGGAAGCCTGCGATATCCTCGGACGCGTGCGTGTTGAGATGGCTAACATGTGCGAACTCACCCAGGGCAGCACCGCGCTGAACTTCCTGTGGGTCGTCGATTTCCCGCTGCTCGCCCACGATGCCGAAACGCAGAGCTGGGTGGCCGTGCACCATCCCTTTACGCGGCCGAAGACGGAGGATATCCCACTCATGGAAGCCGGTGAATATGCCAAAGTCCGCGCTGAGGCCTACGATGTCGTTTTGAATGGCTATGAACTCGGCGGCGGCTCCATCCGAATCCACGAAAAGGATTTGCAAGCCAAGCTATTCAGCGTCCTCGGCGTCACCGAGGAAGAACAAGCTCACAAATTCGGCCACATTCTCGACGCCTTCCGTTTTGGTGCTCCTCCGCACGGTGGACTCGCGCTCGGTCTTGACCGCATCGCCATGCTCGTCAGCGGCGAGGACAGCATTCGCGAAGTCATCGCCTTCCCGAAGAACAATAAGGGCAGCGACCTCATGACGGACAGCCCGACGAGCATCGACTTCAAGACGCTCCGCGAGATTTACATCCAAAGCACCTACAAGGAAAAGAAGCCGGAGGCAGGTGCTGTGACGGCGTAACCCGAGCCAAATGGAACTTTTTTGCGGCTTTCGGCGGCATTTGAGGTATTGAGGGACGTTAGTCTCCGTTGCTTGAAGCCTGATTCGTCCAACACGCCGCCGCCTGCTGCCACGCTCGATGAGCTTGGCAGCTTGGAAACAATCGTGACGCCTATCACCACTTCGAATGATGGCCCACAGACGCGGCTTTCCGAGGTGGTCACGGTTGAGACTTCGCCAGACATGCCGACCATCGCCATGCGGAGTACGGGCAATAGCCTGCCGGTGGCTACTAGGCACTCATTGGGCTCGATTGTTTCTGCAGGTGGTAAATCGAAAGCGCAGGTGGCCTTGGAGTCTATTGCGGGCCAAGACGGCTGGATCAGTGACCGCTATCGTTTGCTCGACAAGTTGGGCGAGGGGGGCTTTGGCGTGGTGTACCGTGCGGAACAGGTGAAGCCGGTGCACCGTCTTGTGGCGGTGAAGATTCTCAAAGGGGGTCTTGATAGTGCGGTGGTGTTTGGCCGCTTCGCTGCGGAGCGGCAGACACTGGCGCTGATGGAGCATGAGAACATCGCCCGCGTTTTTGATGCGGGCGAAACAGAAGTGGGCATGCCGTACTTTGTCATGGAGCTGGTCAAAGGCCGTTCCATCACCAGTTATTGCAAGCACAACGAACTCGATCTTCGCCATCGGCTGGAACTCTTCATCCCGGTGTGTCAGGCGGTGCATCACGCGCATCAAAAAAGCATCATCCACCGTGACCTGAAGCCTTCTAACATTCTCATCACCGACGAGGGCGGACGTATCACGCCGAAGGTGATCGACTTTGGCATCGCCAAAGTGGTCGAGGGCCGTGACATATCGCAGGCGGATTTCACTGGCATCGACCAGCTTGTTGGGACGCCCGGCTACATCTCACCGGAGCAAATCGAGAATGGCAGCAGCCGTGTGGACACCCGTAGCGATGTTTATGCGCTTGGAGCGATCTTGTTTGAGCTCCTCACCGAGAGACCGTTGGTCGATCCGGCGGACATTACCTCGAAGCCCATTCACATCCTACTGCGCGAAATAGCTGAGCAGGATGCGCCCAAGGCCTCATCGTATGCGCAGGAGCTGGCAGGAGATCTCGACTGGATCGTGATGAAGGCTCTGGAGCGTGATCCCGCGCGCCGTTATGGCAGCTGTGATGACCTCGCAGCGGACATCTCCCGGTTTCTGGTGTATCAACCGATCTCCGCGCGTCCACCGAGCCGTTCGTATCTCATGGGCCGCTTTATCCGCCGTCACCGTATTGGTGTGGCGGCGACTTCCGCGATTGCATTCGCCGTGTTGGCAGGCGGCATCACCAGTACCTCGCTCTACTTTAAGTCGGAACAAAATCGCGCCCGAGCCGAACAGGCTAGCGATGACCTGCGGAAATCCTACAGCCAGAGCGATGAGCAGATGGCACGGCAGTTCACCGAGCGCGGACAATATGCCGAAGCGGTGGCTTACCTGACTCGGTCGCTGCGAACGGACCCTCACAACAGCCTCTCATCCACCAACCTGCTGTCGCTTCTCTCGAATGTGCATCTGATGCGTCCTGCAACGCACAAACTGCCGCTGCCCCCAGGGGCGACCAGCGCCGTTAAGACCGCTTTCAGCCGAGAAACGGGTGTGGCGTTGGCGGTCAGCACATTGATGTCCGCGCGGCTTCCGTCACCGCTGCCAGATGTGTCGCTGCCACTCAATCAAGTCATCAGCCTGTGGGATACCCAAAAAGGAGCGGACAGCCGTGTGGATTATCCCTTGCCGGATGACGTGCAGGTGACCTGTTTGGAAATCACCCGCGATGGCAGGCAGGCTGTGATTACCAAGACAGACGGATCTGTGGAGCTGTGGTCACTGGCCGATGGGAAACGCCGCATGCTTCAGCCCAAGTTGCCGAGCAGTGCTTTGTGCATGGCCCTTTCGGAGGACGGCTCGACACTTGTGGTTGGCAGCGAAGCTTCTGCCGAGCACAATGATCAGGGCGTCTGCCATGTGTGGAAGCTGAGTGAACCACAGCAACCTGCCCGCGAGTTCCTTTACCGGCAGGCGATCACCTCCATCGACATCGACGAAAAAGGAGCGCGGGTTGTGGTGGCCAACAACGAGGGCCATGGGCAGGTATGGGATCTCACGAACCTGCAGCCAGTCGGCAAGCCCATCGAGATTGATGAGGCAGACAAAGGTCTCTCGTGCATCTCTCTGAACAGCGATCGTGAATGGGTGGCCGTGGGTACAAACAGCGGCACAGTGTGGGTGGGCAAATACCAAACAGAAGAGCTCATCGCCGCGCCTTTGACACATCATGGGGCGGTGCTGAAGGTGCAACTTTCACACGACGGCCAATCGTTATTCGTGGCAGATGCTGCCGGCTACATGCATGCGTGGAATCTGTCGAATTCCCAGCCGCTGCTGCCGCCTCAGCAGCATGATGGTGAGATCAAGGCGGCAAAATATTCCGCACGCAGGGGTCTCTTAGCAAGCGTCAGTGAGCATGGCGAGGTGCAGGTATGGAACTCACGCACTGGTGAGCGGCTTTCCCACCGTCTCCTGCGCACCGTATCGGATGTCAGCATCACGGATGACGGCACGATGCTTACTCTTGCGCCCAATGGAGTGCCTTTCATCCAAGTCTGGAACATCTACGATTCCATGAGCGACCGCGTGTTTGTCGATTCACCGGACAAACCTCTCATTCCGAAGTCTGTTTCGCCTGAAAGGGCGCCACGCTTCGTGCGTGGATCCGACGCCGCCGCATGGAACCGCTCGCAGTCGCATTTCATCGCCGCAGATGCCGATGGCAATGTGGCAGTCTTTGATGGCGCTCAATCGATGAACTATGGCAAGTCCTTCCGTCATCCTCCAGCGGTCGGGGCCGTGGCGTTGACACAGGATGGCAAGATCGGCATCTCCTCTGGGCGGGACCAAGTCGTGCGGGTGTGGAATGTCGAGACAGGCGAGGCCATTGCCATCATGCCGCACAATTCGTTAGTCGAGGTGATGGCCCTGTCACCGGACGATGAGACACTCGTGACGTTGACGGAAAAAGGAGACATGCGGGTGTGGCGTTTTCGCACGGGGGAGGGGCTGACTCCTCCGATACGTCATGGCACCGGCTTTGTGCAGGCACGAGTGAGTGATGACGGGAAGGAGTTGCTGTTCCGCCTCCAAAAGCTCGGTTGGTTTACGATGCCAATGCCTGAGCAGCACGCGTTGCTGCCGGAGTGGTTCCTCCGTTTTGCCGAAACACTGGCTGGAAACCGCCTTACTCCTACCGGCCGCATCGAGGAGCTCGACCTCAATGCGCATGAGGAGGCGGTCGCTGAAGCCCAAAAGCAGGCAAAAGGCTCTGATGCAGCGTCGCGGATCGCACGCTGGCTCCTAGCTGATCCGGCAAAACGTCCCCTCCATCCGCAATCCGATGTTTCGTTGCCTGATTACCTCAAGATGCTCGAGCAAAACCCCACCATTATGGACGAATGGAAGCGATTGCTTCGGTGACATCTTCCTTCTTGCCTTCCAGCGATGTTTCATTGCATAAACTTCCAGTCATGAAAAAACTTCTCATTCTTGCCGTCCTCGTATCATCTCTTTCCAGCAGTTTCGCTGAGCTCACAGCGTCCCACACTGCCGCCATCGAGAAACTGCTCACGGTTATGGAGACGGAAAAGGTGATGGCTAAATCTCTTGCCATCGGTCTGAAGGCAGGTCTTGGCGTGAGTGAGGACCAGATCAAATCGCTGCCAAAGGAACAGCAGGACAAGTTTAATAGTGCCATGGAAAAAGTCATGGCAGCGGTTATGGCCGAGATGAGTTGGGAAAATCTCAAGCCAGGTCTCGTGGCGGCCTACGGCAGAAATTTCACCGAGAAAGAGGCGCTAGAGGTGGCCGCGCTGATGCAGACGCCCGCCGGAAAGCTCTACGTGAGCAAGCAAGCAGATGTGGCCGTGGACATCGCCACGATTACTCAGGAGCGTATGAAGGTCCTCACGCCGAAGATCATGCAGATCATGCAGTCTGAAATGCAGAAGTAGCAAGATACTGTCCACGGTCTATTCTACCGCTTCCATGACCGCACGCTTATTTCACGCCGCGTTTTTATTCCTCATCCTGGCTGCATGGCCTGCTACAGCGCAGCAGGCGGAGGTCATTGCCACGCAGAAGATCTGGGATAAGTCCAATCATCAAGGATACACGGATCTGGTCCGCTTTCAGAACCTCTTCTACTGCTGCTTTCGTGAGGCGGAGTCGCCCACCAAAGGCCCAGGCACCATTCGCATGATGCTTTCGGCTAGTGGAGACACTTGGGTCGAACACGTCACCCTCAATGAGTCCGGCGTGGACCTGCGTGATCCCAAATTGATCGTCACACCGGATGGTAAGCGCCTCTACCTCCTCTGCGCTGGCATCGCTGCCGATGGCGGGCGGCAGTCACGCTACTGCACCAGCCTTGATGGCAAAGTGTGGACACCCTTTCAGAAGCTCCTTGCTAAAGGTGATACGCTCTGGCGTGTCACCATCAACCCAGCGGACAACCGTTTCTTTGGTGTGAGCTACAACATTCATCCGAACTCTGGCGGCCCCGCGCCTGAAAAAGAATATTCGCTCAAAGGTTACGCCAGCACAGATGGCTCTGTCTGGCAGCTCGCTTCGCTGCTGAACGTCCCCGGCCAGCCCACCGAGACCACCGTGCGGTTCCTTAAAGATGGCACGGCCATGGCTCTAGTGAATCGAGAGGGCGGCAACCGCCTTGGTGCTCTCGGCACAGCAAAAGCACCGTTTCGCGAGTGGACGTGGATGCCGCTGAAACAACCCATCGGCGGTCCGAACTTCATTGAACTGCCGGATGGACGTCTCATCGCCGGCTCGCGAGGCTTTGGAGTCACGCCTGGCCCACACATGGTGCTCTATCGGATGTCATCCGCAGGTCTTGATCCTCTTGTCGAGCTGCCTAGCAGCGGTGATTGCAGCCACCCCGGTCTTTCATGGCATGACGGTATGCTGCACGTCATCTACTACTCGAGTCATGAGGATGGCAAAGCCGCCATTTATCATGCCAAGGTGCGTGTGAATTGAGATGCCACAGCCCCTCCGTCCGGTGTGTTTTACACCTTGACCAAAGCGCCTGCATTCGTCCATCCTCGGTACCGCTTCCTTCACGGATGAATCTTCGCGAACAACTCCGCCAGCTCCTTCCTGATCTCCTTCCGGATGATCCGGCGGATGCCATCAAGGGCACGGAGCTCATCCGTCTCGTGCGCCTTCGCCTGGGAGATGGCTACAGTGACGCCACACTGCGTTATCACTTCTCGATTCTCAGCTACGACCCCACCTCGCCCATCGCCAAAGTCGATCAGGGCCAAGGCTACTATCAGCGTCAAAAGAAGCTCTCCGGTGCGAATGGCCTCTTGCGCCAAAGCTTCTTCGATGAAGCCAGCGAAGGCGATCAGGCTTGGTCACGTTACCTGAGGCTGGTGGCCATTTACGAGCGTCTCTGCCTTTTGCGCGGTCACTATCCTTTCTTGCTGAACCGCACCAGCAGCGGCGCGCCCAGCATGGAGGGTGAATGGGATGTGCCAGACCTCGTTGTGGCCGAATGGGACCTCGATCCAGCTGCGGAGGATGGTGTCCGCTTTGACGAAAGCATGCTCAACCTCCGTCGCCACCTTGGTGGGCCTGAAGTGAGCCTCTCCGGCGTGCGCCTACTTCTCGGCGTGTCACTCGATACTTTCAGTGCGGACTTCTTTCAGGCGCTCAGCGCCACTCGGTGGACTCTGCAAAGTGAGCTCGTTATTGCCGAACCTATGCCGGATGAGGCGCTCGTGGATGCGTTGCGTAGCCTCGGCCATCAGTTTGGCGTCGGCATCAGCACACTCGGCATCCAGCTTACTCAGCTCGATGCCTTGCCTTCCGCCAAAGAGATCCGTGCGATGAGCTCCAGTGAGTTCGAGTTCGTTCATAACCGTCTCCATCTGCAAAAAATCACAATTGCCAGTCCGCGCCATGCCATCGACTGGTCAGCTCTCTCCGCGTTGCGCAGAAAGCACGAGCCCGTGGCGGAGATGGTGCGCTGGCTCTCCGACTGTCTCTCCAAACGTCAGCCTGAATGGGCTGGGGGTGTCGTGAGATAAGTGAGGAGATCCCTGCTTGCCCTCTTTTTCCCGCAAAAAGCAGCAGAGGTTCAGGCCAGTACCTTGTCGATCACATGCCCGTGCACATTGGTGAGGCGTTGCTGGAGGCCGTTAAAGTAGTAGGTGAGCTTTTCGTGGTCGAGACCGAGGAGGTGGAGCACGGTGGCGTAAAAGTCATAGACGCTGGTCACATCGTGCACGCTGCGGCGGCCGAAGTCGTCGGTGGCACCATGGCTCACGCCGCCCTTCACGCCCGCGCCCATCATCCAGGTGGTGAAGGCATCGGGGTTGTGATC
>Ga0075471_10000229_pt1 | contig 31430 bp, 26 predicted proteins | sample DEB19_08_DNA_2_FD_74787 | JGI IMG/M metagenome (GOLD analysis project Ga0075471, IMG submission 74787) | Aqueous microbial communities from the Delaware River and Bay under freshwater to marine salinity gradient to study organic matter... | ecosystem: Environmental > Aquatic > Marine > Coastal ...
AGAACGGATGTGCTCATGGGATCCTCCGTGGGCGAGTTGTCGTGTCGGAAAACTACCGATCCCCGTCGACACGATCTGAATCGAAACCCGCTCCCGACAGGAGTCACAAGGGTGGAGCGGTGACTCAGTTGAGCGGGGCCATCAGTCGGCGCCACTCCTCGGTCTCGCTGCGTCCGATGGTGGGCAGGGCCGACCGGAGGGCCATGACCGAGCGCAACGCGCCAACCGCAAGCGGCGATCCGGCTTGTCGAACGAGGATCGCCTTCATGTTGTTGAGCATCCGTTCGACCACCGCAACGGGTGCCATGGGCACGAAGGCTTCGGATGGCAACGCAATCGGGCGTCCGGCCAAGCGGGAGATCAACCGAGCGCAGTCCGCCCGAGTCATGGGACCACTCGGCTCGAAGGCGTCATAGAAAATTTCGGGAAATGATTCGGACTCGCCGACCGTGGCCGTCACGAAATGACCGGGCAGACCCACCCCGATCAGTTCGACACCGACGCGTCGGGCAACTTCGATGAACACGACCGACAACGAAATCGGGATACCGAGTCGCCGATCGACGACTCGGTCGATCAAGGAATTCTCGAGCGAGTAGTAGCGCTCACGATCCCCGCGGAAAGCCAGATCGTGGAAGAGGCTCGAGAAGACCCCGTCGGCGGTTGGCGATTCGACGTGGGCCGCGAGTTCATCGAGACGGGCCAGTTCTCCGACGAGATCGAAGTCGTCCTCGGTCCGACCCTGAACCGCGGCCGAGATCAGAAGGCCGACCTCGGCGAGCGAAAAATCGGTGGGGATGAGCCGACGGAATTCTCGAAGGGCCCAATTCGCGGACGATTCGGCCGACGACTCCACTGGGGCGACAGTACCGCCACTACTCTCACGCTTCATGTACTTGGGAGCACACGTCGCCACCACCCCCGACAAGCCGGCATTGATCATGACCGGTTCGGGCTACACCCGAACCTTCGCCGAGCTCGATGCCGACGCGAACCGCTTGTCTCAACTCCTCCGAGCCGCGGGGCTGCAGCCCGGCGATCACGTCGCGATCTGCATGGAGAACCACGACCGCTACCTCGAGGTCCTGTGGGGATGCCAGTACGCCGGTGTCGTCTACACGGCCGCTTCTTCACGGCTGACGAGTGCCGAGCTCTCGTACATCCTCAACGACTGCGCGGCCAAGGTGTTCATCACCTCCAAGTACAAGGCCGATCAGGCGGCCGAGATCGTCGCCGACACTCCCAACGTCCAACTTCGTCTCATGCTCGACGGAACGATCCCCGGTTACGAGTCGTACGAGAACGCGGTGGCCGCCCATCCCACGATGCCGCTGCCGAACCGAATCGCCGGCACCGACATGTTGTATTCGTCGGGCACGACCGGGTTGCCCAAGGGAGTCACTCGCGCCTTCGTCGAGCAGCCCCTCGAAACGTCACCCACATCGGTCGCTCCGACGCTCGGCCTGCTCTTCGGCGTCACGTCCGACAGCGTGTACCTCTCGCCGGCCCCGATGTATCACGCCGCGCCACTCCGATTCACCATGGCCGCCCAGAGCGTGGGCTGCACCGCGGTGGCGATGGAGCACTTCGACGCCGAGCAATACCTCGCCGCCGTTCAAACTCACAAGGTGACGCACAGCCAAGTCGTGCCCACGATGTTCGTGCGCATGCTCAAACTCGACGCCGACATCCGCACCAAGTACGACGTTTCATCCCTGCAGACGGTGATTCACGCGGCCGCACCATGCCCGATCCCGGTCAAGAAGCAGATGATCGAGTGGTTCGGGCCGATCATCCACGAGTACTACGCCGGCACCGAAGGCAACGGTTTCGTGTATTGCAACAGCGACATGTGGTTGGCGCACGAGGGAACCGTCGGTGTGCCGATTAGCTGCACGATTCACATCTGCGGGGACGACGGAGAAGAGTTGCCTCGGTACGAGAGTGGCACCATCTTCTTCGAAGGCGGAGCAACGTTCGAGTACCACAACGATCCCGAGAAAACGAAGACCTCGCGCCACCCGAAGGGCTGGAGCACTCTGGGCGACGTCGGTTACCTCGACAACGACGGATTCCTGTATCTCACCGACCGCAAGGCGTACATGATCATTTCGGGAGGCGTGAACATCTATCCGCAGGAAGCCGAGAACATTCTGGTGACCCACCCCGACGTCGTCGACGTCGCGGTGTTCGGCGTTCCCAACGAAGAGTTCGGCGAAGAGGTCAAGGCCGTCGTCCAACCCAAGGTGATGCCGGCCGACCAAGCGACTGCCAAGGCACTCGAGAAGGAACTCATCGCCTTCTGTCGTTCGAATCTCGCCGATGTGAAGTGCCCGCGCTCGGTCGATTTCCGGCCCGAGCTTCCTCGACACCCCACCGGCAAGCTCTACAAGCGCCTCTTGAAAGACGAATACTGGAAGGGCTCGGGACGCTCCATCTAGGCGCCCAGAACGACCATTCGAATTTCGGTCATCTCGCGCACCGAATACGCCGGCCCTTCGCGGGTGTTTCCGCTGTCGCGCAGGCCACCGTACGGCTGCTGATCGGCCCGCCACGTGGGCACTTCGTTGACCAGCACCCCGCCGTAGTCGAGCGTACGAACGGCTCGGAGCGCGGTTCCGATGTCGGCGGTGAAGATGGCCGCCTGCAGACCGAAAGCGCTGTCGTTGGCGAGACGCAAAGCATCGTCGACATCGTCGTAGACGGAGATCGTGACCACCGGTCCGAAAACTTCTCCGGCGCAAACCTTCATGTCGGGTCGGACGTCGGCGATCACGGTTGGCCGCAGCACACCAACGGCGTCGACGTCTCCACCCAGCAGTACACGGGCTCCACCTTCGGTCGCCTCGGTGATCCACGATCGCACGCGATCACGCTCCGACGTGGAGATCAGTGCCGAAACCTCCGTGGCCTCGTCGAGTGGGTCACCCACGACCAGAGTCGACACCTGGCGAACCAGTTCGTCCGTGAAATCGGCGGCGACGCTTCGATGCACGAAGATCCGCTGGGTCGAAATGCACGATTGACCGGCGTGACTGAAGCCAGCGACACGGATCTTCGCCGCGGCACCCTTCCAGTCCCCCGACGGTTCGATGATGACCGGCGCGTTGTTGCCGAGTTCGAGACCCACGCGCTTCTTCGGGGCCCGCGCCCTGATTCCCCATCCCACATCGGGCGAACCGGTGAAAGTGATGAGAGCAACATCGGGGTGATCGACGAGGGCGTTGCCCACGGTCGATCCGCCGCCCGTGACCACATGCAAATACTCGGCCGGTAACCCGCATTCGCCGATCAGCATGTCGGCGAGCATCACCGACGACAGCGGTGTTTGACTCGCGGGCTTGAGGACCACCGAACAACCGGCCGCGATGGCCGGGCCCACTTTGTGCACGACGAGGTTGAGCGGGAAGTTGAACGGAGCAATGGCGCCCACGACTCCGATCGGCACCCGAAGCGTGAAACCGATCTTTCCCTCACCTGCCGCCAGCGCATCGAGGGGAATCACCTCGCCGCTCAACTTGCGAGCTTCGGCCGCCGAGAACTGGAAAGTTCCCACCGCCCGATCGACCTCCACTCGTGCGGTTCGAATGGGTTTGGCCGCCTCGGCGGCGATCGTTCGGGCGAATTCTTCGCGACGGGCCGCCAATCGAACGGCGGCCGCATCGAGAATCGCCGCTCGGCGCCACAACGGCAATGGGGATGCGAGGGCCTGCCGGGCCATCGCCACCGCCCGGTCCACATCGACCGCCCCGCACGCCGGGACTCGCCCGACCAACGAACCGTCGAACGGATTATGAACCTCGATCACATCACCGTTCCCCGACCAGGCCGTTCCGGCCAAGGGAATCGCGGTGACAGCAGGTGCGGTATTCGACATGGACACCGACGATACTGATCGAGTGACCAACGCTCGTCGTCGCCACCCGTACCTCGAACCGAACGCGCGGGGCGACTTCATCGCCTTCGCGCACCGAGGCGGCACCGGACACGCCCCCGAGAACACTCTCGCCGCCTTCCGCCACGCGTACGACGTCGGCTACCGGTATCTCGAAACCGATGTTCACGCGACCACCGACGGCGAACTCGTCGCGTTTCACGACGAGGACCTCGATCGCACGTGCGGTCGGCCCGGCCGCATCGACTCGATGCGTTGGACCGATGTCGCGTCGGCCCGAGTCGGTGGCATCGAGCCGATTCCACGTTTGGTCGATCTGCTCGAAGAATTCCCGGATGCTCGGTTCAACATCGACGCCAAGAGCGACGCCGGGGTACAACCCCTCCTCGCCATCCTCGACTCGATGAACGCGCTCGATCGTGTGTGCATCGGCTCGTTCAGTCACAAGCGACTCGTTCGCGTGCGCGAACACTTCGGCGACAGGGTGTGCACCAGCGCGAGTCCGCTCGAGGTCACCCGCTGGCTCGGCGGTTCGGTTCCGGCCGAACCCGATTGCTTCCAGGTTCCGGTACGACAGGCGGCCATCAAGGTGGTCTCCAAACGATCGGTCGCCCGCGCGCAGAAGGCCGGCCGGGCCGTGCACGTGTGGACGATCGACGAGCCAACCGAGATGCAGAGGCTCATCGACCTCGGAGTCGACGGAATCATGACCGACGACGTTCTCGCGCTCCACCGCGTGAGCAAAATCAACGGGCTCTGGCGCGAACCCTGAACGTTCAGCGGCCGCGAGCCTCGGTCGACCACTTTCCGGTGACCACGCGAGCCATCCATCCGAAGGCGAGGAACACCGCGACTCCGAGTGCACTCGACAGGATCACGGCGGCCAGAAGTTGTTCACCCTGCAACCGAGACGCGTACTTCTTGAGGAGTTGACCGATACCGGCCTCACCCTGCCCGAAGAAGAAGTCGCCGACGATCGCCCCGATCACCGACAAGCCGGCCGAGATCCGCAGCCCAGCGAACAGTGCCGGCAGCGCAGCTGGAAACATGAGCTTTCGCAATCGGACCGAGCGTGGGGCCCCGGCGAGTGTGAAGAGGTCGTGCAGACCTGGCTCGACCGACAGAAGTCCGAAGAGCGTGTTGACCACGATCGGGAACGTCGCCACCACCACGCAGACGAACACGCGAGAGGAGAACCCGTAGCCGAACCAGAACCCGATGAGAGGAACGATGGCCAGAATCGGCATGGCTTGCACGATCACGGCGTAGGGGAACACCGCTCGCTCGATCGTCTTCGAAAGACTCATGAGTGTTCCGAGGGCGACTCCGATGACGATCGCGAGGGCCAGTCCCACGAAGGCCACACGTGCGCTCGAACCGAGGCCGGCCAGAAGTTCCGAAAGATTGTCGGAGTCGAGGAATCCCTTGCGGACGACTTCATGCGGAGCGCGCAACAAGAATCGACGATTGTCGTCGAGAACGACCTCGGATACGAAGTACCAGATCCCGACGATCAACAATCCGAGAGCACCCGGAGGCCACGCGATTCGGAGCACTCGACGCCACCGTGCGTCAACCGTTTGCGATTGCGACGCGCTCACGATGCCCTCAATGCCCGACTGACCCGACCGGCGATGCTCGCGAATTCCGGAGTGAACCGAAGATCGGCCGAACGCGGGTAATCGAACGGGACCTCGATGCGCTCGAGGAGTCGGCCGGGCCGCTGCGACATGACGTGGATCGACGACGACAGGAAGACCGCTTCCGAGACGGAATGGGTCACGAACAAAGCAGCGAACCGGTCCCGCACGAAGATGCGCATGAGTTCGTCGTTCAGCCGATCGCGTGTCATCTCATCGAGCGCCCCGAATGGTTCGTCGAAGAGGCAGACATCCGGGTTCATCAGGAGAGTCCGAGCCAGGGAGACTCTCATCTTCATGCCGCCCGACAACGTATTGGGATGGTGATTTTCGAAACCCCGGAGTCCGACGGTCTCGACGACCGAGTCGACGTCCGAATTGAGGGTTTCACGATCGCCCTTCAGCTCAGCGAGCAATCCGATGTTCTCGCGAACGGTACGCCACGGCAGGAGCGTCGGATCCTGGAACACGAATCCCAACGATCGCCGATCGACATCCACCGAACCCGAGGTTGGTTCGAGGAGTCCAGCCGCCACCCGCAGAAGGGTCGATTTGCCACATCCCGACGGACCAACGACCGACACGAACTCGCCTCGACCGATGTCGATCGACACACCACCGAGAGCCGACGTGCCGTCGGCGAAAATCAGCGAGACGTCATGAATGGAGAGACCGGACATGCGCGCTCCTGACGACGATCACACGGCGCTCACCCAGCCTACCGATGACGTCCTGAGTAGATTCGGGACGACTCTTCGGCACCGCGACAGGAAACCCATGCACTTCAGCCGCCCACTCGTTCGTTCGTTCGGAGCGCTCGCCACGATCATCTTGCTCGCCACGGCTTGCGGGGGCTCGGGCGATTCGTCGACCGACTCCTCGACACCCACCGGAGCGTTGTCCGGAATCTGCCCGGCGACCGTCGTCATCCAAGCCGACTGGTTCCCCGAGGCCGAGCATGGCGCGGTGTACGAGATGCTCGGTGACGACTACTCGGCCGACGCCGAGACCAAGCGTGTGAGGGGCAGCCTGCTCGATGCCGACCGCGTCGACACGGGCGTCGATCTGGAGATCCGTTCGGGCGGACCGGCCATCGGCGGCCTGCGCGTCGTCGAGGCGATGGCGACTGATGACGACATCACGCTCGGTTTCGTCAATACCGACTCGGCCGCTTTCAACTACGAGACGATTCCCACCATCGCCGTCGTCGCCACTCTCGACAAGAGCCCGCAGATGATCATGTGGGATCCCGAGACCTACCCCGACGTGACGTCGATCGCCGACATCGGACGAGCCGGAATCACCGTCAACGTCTTCTCGGCCGGAACCTTCCTGGATGTCTTCGTGGCCACTGGGGTTCTGAACCAAGACCAACTCGATCCTTCCTATGACGGCTCTCCCGGACGATTCATCGCCGAGGGTGGCACGATCGCTCAGCAAGGATTCGCTTCCGCCGAGCCCTATTTGTACGAGAAGGTGTTCTCCGATTGGGGCAAGCCGGTCGCCTATCAACTCCTGCACGACGCCGGATACCAGAGTTACGCCCAGCCGCTCGCCATCCGCGCCGCCGACAAAGAAGCGCTCGCGCCCTGCTTGAAGAAACTCGTTCCGATCATCCAGCGCTCGGCAGCGGCCTATGTCGAAGACGGAGAGCGCGCCAACGACATCATCGTCGACGCCGTCGCGAAGTTCGACACCTTCTGGGTGTACGAAAAGGGCGTGGCCGACTTCTCCACGAAGGTCCAACGCGATCTCGAGTTGGTGGGCAACGGCGACGACGACACGATCGGCAACTTCGATTTCGAACGCGCCGAGCAGGTGCTCGACCAACTTCGCGATGCCGGTCTCGACGTGCCGACCGACCTCACGGCCGACATGATCTACACCAACGAGTTCATCGACCCGAGCATCGGGCTCTGACCCGATACGCGACCGTCAGAAGTCGCGAACCGCGTCCGCCTTGGCCACCACGGGTTCCTTGTCGCTCCACGGGAAGTTGATCCAGAGCGACGTCCGCTTCCATGCGTAATTGGCCTGCACGACCGAGTGCGGCTTCTCGTACAGAACGGCGGTGCGAACCTCGCCCACCTTGCCGGCGCAGAACTGCTCGACACTGCGAAGCGTGTGCCCGGTGTCGGCGACATCGTCGGCGATGAGGATCTTGGCATCACCAAGGTCGACGAAGTCGGGGGCCGGCGGCAGGATCCGCGGAACCTCGAGCCGCTCGTCGACGCCGGTGTAGAACTCCACGTTCATCGTGTAGACGTTCTTCACGGCGAGCGAATAGCCGAGCGCGCCACCGATCAGCAGTCCACCACGAGCGATCGAAAGGATCATGTCGGGCTCGTAACCGTCGTCGGCCACCATTTGGGCCAAGGCGCGCGAGGCGACTCCGAAGATCTCCCACGACATGATCTCCCGCTCGTCCGACACTCGATCGCTCCTTCTCGCTCGACACCGCTGACCCGAATGTAGACCTTCGAGCCCATGACCTCCGAATAATCGATGGACACGAGACGAATATGGACGAAAAGTCAGACGACGATCGTGCCCTTCAACGACTTGTCGGGTTTGGGAATCTGGGGATTCATCTTCTGCAACGTGGCCAGAACGATCTTGGCGACCGCGAGGTCGCGGACCCACTTGAAGTCGGCGGGCACGACGAACCAAGGAGCCGAAGGTCGAGATGTCTCGGCCAGAACGTCCGAATACGCCTCGGCGTACTTCGGCCAAAGTTCGCGATCGCTGAGATCACTCGGGTCGTGCTTCCACGCGCTTTCCGGATTGTCGACGCGTTTCTGCAGCCGTTGCCGCTGCACCTCGTGAGAAACGTGCAGATAAAACTTCAGAACCGTCGTTCCTTCGTCGACCAACATCTGCTCGAAGTCTCGAACATGTCGGTAGCGGCGTTTCCACACCTCGTTCGGAACGAGGTTCTTCACCCGGGGCACGAGGATGTCCTCGTAATGGCTCCGGTTCCACACCCCGACTTCACCCCGGGCCGGGCACGCTGCGTGGACGCGCCACAGATAGTCGTGCATCCGCTCGACCCCCGCGGGCACCTTGAAATTGACGACTCGAACCCCGGCCGGATTCATGCCCGTCATGACGTGTCGAACCAGACCGTCCTTGCCTGACGCGTCGCGCCCCTGGAGGACGATGAGCAGACTTTGCTGCGCCTCGGCCATGAGACGGTGCTGGATGAACGCCATCTGGCCGATCACTTGGGACAGTTCTCCCTTGGCCGAATCCTTGTCCCAACCAAGAGTGTCATCGGTGACTCGAAGGTCGAGTTCCGGTGGGCGACGGCTCGACACCACCAATTTCTGCGACAACGATTCGCCCACGCCGACAACCTAGTCCGGTCGACGTTTCGGACTCCGAGTGCTCACTCGAGACCTTTCACGGTCACGAGTCGTACGGGCAATGGCGGCAACCACTTCCGCAGCAATAGCCGCGGTCGGCCAGAAAGACGGCCGTGAAAACCGACAACCCGGAGGTCGGATCCCGGTAGAGCGGCCGACGGGTCTCCACCGCCAACCGATGGGCGTCCATGATCCGCTCGAAGTCGAGGCGCTCGGGGCCGAGCCGTGACGCGAGTGGACTTTCGAGCCCATCGACCCGAAGAGAGGACGACCGTTCCATGAGTCGAGTTTCGCGTCCGCGCCCGCCCCGTGCCTCGTCGTGGCCAAGGGTCGTCTTGACCGACCCAACCCAAGGACTAGATTGGTTCTGTCGCTCGGCAATGGGGGTTGCCGGTCGCCCGGATCCCCCGTTGGCGTGCGGTGTCGACACCACAAGACAGACACAAGACAACGGTCATCGGTTCGCCGAGACGTAGGGGGGAAATCACGTGAAATCATCCAATCGCACCCGGGCTCGCCGTGGTGCTGCCGTCGTTGCGCTGGCCTTCGGGCTCGTCGCAGCCGCCTGTGGCGGAGGCGACGGTGGCAGCGACGAATCCACCGAGGGTTCCGGAGATTCGGTCGCGCTCACCGAAGCACCGCAGGAAACACAAGCTCCGGCCGTCGAGATCGTCATGGGTGGCAAGCTCGTGGTCGGCGGTGAGGCCGAAGTGGCCAATCCGTGGACACCAGCGGCCATACAATGCGACTCCTTCTGCCAGATGCGCGCTCGCAGCTTCTACGACCCGCTCGTCGTCGTCGATGAGAACCTCGACTACCAGCCGTACCTCGCCGAGACGATCGAACCCAATGCCGACAACACGGTGTTCACGGTGACGATCCGCCAGGGCATCAAGTTCCACGATGGCACCGACCTCGACGCGGCGGCCGTGATGGACAACCTCAACCGCGGCGCCAAGGGTCTGCTCATCTCCGCGGCTCTGGTCGACCTCGCCCGAGATCCGGCCTGCTTCGCGGCCGCGGCCGGCGGCTCGGTGGTCGGTTGCGATCTGGTCATGGAGCAGATCGACGACTTCACCTTCACGATCGCCACCGGCAAGGCCGGCGACCTCAGCAAGCCGTTGCCCTGGCCCGGCTTCCCCTACTACTTCGGTGGCCAGTGGGGTCTGATCGCTTCGCCGACGTGGCTCGCCGAAGTCGATGCCGACTCCACCAAGGCTCCCAACGCAGTGGGCACCGGTCCGTTCATGTTCGACAGCTACGCACCCGGCGACAAGCTCGTGGTGAAGAAGAACCCGAACTACTGGGTCAAGGATGCGGCGGGCAATGCCCTTCCGTATCTCGACGAGCTCGAATTCCGAGTGATCCCCGACTCGCAGGTTCGCGCCGCGGCTCTCGAAGCGGGTGACCTCGACATCATGGCCACTTCGGACGCCGGTGTTCTCCTTGATCTGAAGGACAACCCGGACTTCCCGACTCTGCTGCAGAACCAGTACGGCGAGACCAACTACATCTTGTTACACCTCACCAAGCCGTACCTCGCCGATCAGAGCGTGCGCTGCGCACTCCTGCAGGCCCTCGACAAGCAGGACATCATCGATGTCATCGACGGCGGCAACGGAGTCCCGGCCAACGGCCCGTTCTCACCCGGCCAGCAAGGCTTCCTCGAGGACAACGGCTCGTTGCCCTACGACCCCGAAGCAGCTGCGGCAGCCATCGAGGCATGGGAAGCGGCCAATGGTCCGCTGACCGTCAACTACTCGACTACCACTGCCGCCCGTTCGCTGCAGGTGGCCCAGTACGTCCAGGACGTGTGGGGACAGGTTGGCGTCGACGTCACGATCACTCAGATCGAACAGTCGAAGCTCATCAACAACGCCCTCTTCGGCGACCCGGCCTTCGATGCCTTCGGTTGGCGTAACCACGCCGGCCTCTTCGCCGACCAGCAGTACTACTGGTGGCACAGTTCGGCGGCGCTGCCCGATGGAGCGTTGGCTCTGAACTTCGGACGTCTGAACGACCCGCAGATCGACCAATTCCTCGAAGAGGCTCGATCGGGCGCGACCAAGGAGGACCGTGACGCCGCGGCAGAGAACCTCAACCGTCGCTTTGCCGAGGGCTGCTTCATCATCCCCACCTCGTACACGACATGGGGAATCGTCCACAACACATCGGTGCAAGGCATCGGCCAGACCCCGACCCCCGATGGAACCGGCAACGCCCGTGATGGCGCCGGTTTCCCCGGTCAGGTCTGGTTGACGGCGGCCTTCAAGTCCGCCTGATCGGAAGTTGCTCAGTGAGTCGACCGGCACGCCGGTCGACTCACTGAGACATCCCACTCTTCACAAACCGAGAGGTCAACGTGCGCTATCTGCTCCAGCGAATCGGTCAGTTCATCATCGTGTTCGTCGTCGTGACGTTCGTGGTGATGTGCGCGACCCGCATCGGCAGCAAGGACGTCGTACGCGACCTCGCCGGCGGAACCGTGGGCGACGAAGTCATCGCCAAGGTCGAAGCCGACTACCCCTATCTCGACAAACCTCTGGTGATCCAGTACGGCTACTGGTTGAAGGACATGGTCACCGGCAACATGGGCTACTCGTACGCCCAGAGCCAGTCGGTGATCGACATGTTCCAGCAGCGTCTGCCATCCACTTTCTTCATCGGCTTCTGGTCGATCTTCCTCGGTCTGCTCATCGCCGTGCCACTCGGCATCTACAGCGCCTACCGGCGCGACGGACCTGTCGATCGTGTCGCGAGTTACTCGTCGTTCGCCTTCATCTCCACGCCGCCGCTCGTCTTCGCGGTGTTCCTGCTCTACTTCGTGGCCCTGAAGATCGACACGTTCCCGGTGCTCTCGAACTACATAGCCCCATGGGACAGTCCCGTCGAGCACTTCAAGAACTTCTTCCTGCCGTCGCTCACCCTCGGTCTCGGCTTGGCCGCTGTCTGGACCCGTTTCCTGCGCGCCGACATGATCCTCACCCTGCAGAGCGACTTCATCATGCTCGCTCGAGCCAAGGGCATGAGCCCCCGGCGCATTCTGTACCGGCACGCCTTGCGATCGTCGATCCTTTCGCTCATCACGAGTGTCGCCCTCCAACTCTCGGGCCTCGTGGGTGGCGCGGTGATCGCCGAACAATTCTTCGGACTGGCCGGTATCGGCACCCGACTCGTGTTCGCCGTCCAGCAGAACGACATCCTCGTGATCCAGGCGATCACCGCTGTGCTCGTGGTCGTCGTGGTCTTCGTCAATCTCGTGGTCGATCTGCTGTACGCGGTCGTCGACCCCCGAATCCGACACGCGAGGGCCCTCGGATGATGACTTTCCTCAAGAAGATCCGCCGCCTGCACCCCACCACGCTCTTCGCGTCGTTGTGGTTGGGAGCCCTCACCTTCCTCGCGATATTCGCCCCGGTTCTTCCGTTCGTTCGCGGGTACGGCGAGCGGGTCAAAGGTGCCGGGCGGTTCAAGTTCGGGCCCGGAGCCGACTTCCTTTTCGGTAGCGATGCACTGGGCCGTGACATGTTCGCCCGCTGCGTTTATGGAGCTCAGATCTCTCTACGCGTGGCGGCGTCGTCGATCATCGTGGGGCTCCTCATCGGCGGATCGCTCGGTCTCGCCGCTGGCTACCTCAGGGGCTGGATCGATCGCGTGGTGTCGATCCTCGTCGACATCCTGTTGGCCTTCCCGGCCCTGATCATCTCGATTCTCATCGTGGGTCGATTCGATGTGTTGCAAGCCAACAACGAAGCATTCGGCTGGCTCACCCGAACCTGGTCGATCACTTTCGTTCTGTCGCTGCTCTCGATCGCGCCCATCGCCCGTATCGTGCGCGCCCAGACACTGAGTCTGTCCCAGCGCGAGTTCGTGCTGGCCGCGCGCAGTCTCGGCGCCAAGAACGGTCGTGTGATCTTCCGCGAGATCCTGCCCAACCTCATCCCGGCGATGACGTCGGTCGTCTTCACCGGCATCGCAATCCTTCTCGTCTCCGAGGGAGGCCTGGCGTTCCTCGGTTACTCGATCAAACCGCCTTCGCCGTCGTGGGGACTCTTGGTGAGCGAAAACCGCGAGCGTCTTCAGGAAGCGTGGTGGGCCACGATCTTCCCGTGCATCATGCTCTTCGTCACGGTGCTCGCCTTCAACATCATCGGTGACCGCGTGGCTCGTCGATTCGACATTCGAGAGGCCGCGCTGTGACCACCCAAGCCGAGAACCGAGTCGAGACCGGCACCCTCATCGAGGTGCGGGCACTCAAGACACATTTCCAGACTCCGCGTGGAGTCGTGCGCGCCGTCGACGGAGTGGATCTCACCATCGAACGCGGCAAGTCGCTCGGCATCGTCGGCGAATCCGGTTCGGGCAAGACGATCCTCTCCCGGTCGATCATGGGCTTGCTACCCCGTTACGGCACGATCCGCGAGGGTTCGGTGTCCTTCCAGGGTCAGGAACTCATCGATCGGAGCCCCAAGGAGATGCGTGGTATCTGGGGGCGCGAGATGGCGATGATCTTCCAGGATCCGATGACGTCTCTCAACCCGCTCATGAAGATCGGCAAACAGATCTCCGAGCCGCTCATGGCCCACCTGGGCATGGATCGTTCGAGCGCGTGGGAGACCGCCGAGAAACTCCTCCGAGATGTGCGTATCCCCGAGGCCGGTCGGAGACTCTCGCAATATCCGCACGAGATGTCGGGTGGCATGCGTCAGCGAGTGATGATCGCCATCGCTCTCGCCTGTGGCCCCACCATGCTCTTCGCCGACGAGCCCACGACGGCGCTCGACGTCACGGTTCAGGCTCAGATCCTCCAACTGATCAACGAACAACGCCGCGAGCGAAACATGTCGCTCATCCTCGTGACCCACGACCTCGGAGTCGTGGCCGGCAACACCGACGAGATTGCGGTGATGTACGGCGGCAAGATCGTCGAGAAAGCACCGACGCGAACTCTCTTCGCCCACATGAAGATGCCCTACACCGAGGCGCTTCTGCAGAGCATCCCGAAGATGGATCAGCCGTCGCACTCCCGGTTGGCCGTCATTCCAGGGCGACCACCCGATCTGGTCAACCCGCCCGCCGGCTGTCGTTTCGCGCCGCGCTGCGCTTACGCCCGCGAACGGTGCCAGGTCGAGGAACCCCAACTGGTCGCCGCCGAGTCGCCTCAACACGTGTACGCGTGCTTCTATCCGGTCGGCTCGCCCGAATACCTCGAACGCAAAGTCGAATTGTCGCGTCGCACCGACACGAATCAGGGAGGTCGCTGATGGCCGGCACCGGCAAGGCGCATCTTCGTCCACAGGGCGAGGCCATCCTTCGCGTCGAAGACCTCGTGGTGGAGTTCCCGGTGGGTCGAACCGGACTCAAGGTGAATGCCGTGTCGGGAATCTCGTTCGATGTTCTTCGTGGCGAAACACTCGGCATCGTCGGCGAATCAGGTTGCGGAAAGAGCACGACGGGGCGCGCCATCATGCAGTTGCCTCGCCCGACCTCGGGCTCGATCGTGTTCGAAGGCACCGAACTCACCACGTTGTCGGGTGACGCCATGCGCGAAGCCCGCACCAAGATCCAAATGATCTTCCAGGACCCGATCTCGTCGTTGAATCCACGACGCAAGGTTCGTGAGATCGTCCTCGAACCCCTCGCCATCTGGAAGCGAGGCACCGACGCCGAACAAGGTGCAGTGGTCGACCGAGTTCTCGAAGATGTGGGCATCGATCCGCAGCGCGCGGCCGAGAGCCAACCCCACCAGTTCTCAGGCGGCCAGTGTCAGCGGATCAGCATCGCTCGCTCGTTGGTGCTCGACCCCGAAATGATCATCTGCGACGAGCCGGTATCGGCCCTCGATGTATCGGTGCAAGCACAAGTTCTCAACCTGCTCGAGGATCTCAAGCGCCAGTACGGACTCACGATGATCTTCATCGCCCACGACCTCGCGGTGGTCAAGAACATCAGTGACCGCGTGGCGGTGATGTATCTCGGAAAGTTCTGCGAGGTCGCGTCGAGTGATGCGCTCTACGCCCGCCCGGCGCACCCGTACACGAATGTTCTTCTCTCGAGTATTCCGGTCCCAGACCCCGAAGTCGGCTTCCGCGGCGCCGCGGTCGAGGGCGAGCCGCCGTCGCCGGTGAATCCGCCGGCCGGTTGCCGGTTCAACCCCCGATGCCCGAACGCGCAGGACCGCTGTCGTACCGAGGAACCGGCGATCCGCGAGATCGGACCCGGGCACTTCGTGGCCTGTCACTTCCCGCTCCACGGCGGCGAAGCGCCGGTCAGCGTTCGCGTCTGATCACTGGTTCCGGTACACCGGATCCCGTTTCTCCAAGAACGCGCGCATCGATTCGCGGGCGTCATCAGTGTGGCTCGCCATGATCTGCTGACGATTTTCCAAGTCGATCGCCGCTTGCATACCCGGGATCTCGAGCGCCGACCACATCGCCTCCTTGGTGAGCGCGATGCCGAAAGGCGTGTTGCGCATGATCTCCTCGGCTTTGGCGAAGGCGACATCCAGGAGTTGGTCATCGTCCACGACGTCGACCAAGAGTCCGATCCGGTAAGCCTCGGCCGAGTCGAACACACGACCGGTCAGCATGAGTTCCTGGGCGCGCGCCACGCCGACGATGCGCGGCAGCAACCACGACGTCCCGATGTCGCACGCCGAGAACCCGATCCGCACGAAGGCGACATTGAACTTCGATGACTTCGCACCAAGTCGGACATCACTTGCCAGAACCAACGCCAATCCGCCACCGGCGGCCGCGCCGTTGACTGCCGCGATGATCGGCTGTGGAATCGATCGCATGTGACCCACCAGGCTCGCGATGTGCTTCTGCGTCGCGAAGCCGCGCTGAGTTGCTCCGATGTTCTCGGAGTGCGGGGCCAATCCGTAACCACCCAGATCGAGGCCGGCGCAGAATCCCCGACCCGACCCGGTGAGCACGATCACCCGACACTTGTCGTCGACCGACAGCTCATCGAGATGACGATGAAGCGCACTGACGAGTTCGGAGGTCATGGCGTTCAGACGTTCGGGACGATCGAGGCGCAGCATCGCCACGCCCGGACGAGGCCATTCGAGAATCACGGGTTGATCGGACATCTCCCAAGTCTGCCCTTCCCCCGTGGGGCCGGACGCACCGTGTTAGCGTCGAATTGCGTCGCGGACGCTCTATGACCGTGCCCATCACCGATCCCGAAGCGTCCTCGGAGACGTCACTGGCCTGGCGTATCGCACTGCGTCACGCCGGGATCGCATACCTCGTTTCGCGTCTATGTGTTATTGCTGGTGCGGCTTTCGTGGGTGCCGAACTTCGGGCCGACGACAACAAGCTCCGCGAGCAACTCATCTGGGGTTATTTCACCCGCTCCGATCCGCACGCGCGGAGCGCCATTCTCCCGCGCTCGGCGTCGTCGATGATCCTCGACGTTCTCACGTCGTGGGATGGCATCTGGTACATGCGCATCATCCGACGCGGGTATCCCGACTACGTCCCGCACGCGATCACCTACGACGACCCCGAAGCACGCGTCGCGTTCTTCCCGGCCTATCCGAGTCTCGTGCGTTTCGTCGATCGCGTCCTCCCCGGCGGCGACACCTTCGCCGCCCTCGTGCTCAACCTCGCGCTCGGAGCCGTGTTCATCGTCCTCGTCGGACTGCTCGCTCGACATTGGTTCGGCGCGCGAGTCGCGCGCAACGCGATGGTGCTCGTCGCCTTCTTCCCGGGGAGCTTCGTGCTCTCCTTCGCCTACAGCGAGGCCCTCCTGCTGGCCATCGGGGCCGCCTGCCTCCTCGCCCTCGTGCACGAACGCTGGCTGCTGGCGGGCGTGCTCGCGGCCATCGGCACCGCGACGCGACCCAACGGCGTGGCCCTCGTGATCGCCTGCCTCGTGGCCGCCGCACTGACCTTTCGTCGACAACGGTCGATCAAACCATTCATCGCCCCGCTGTTGTCGCCGATCGGTTTCCTTGCCTTTCAGTTCTGGATCGACCACCACACCGGCGAATCCCGCGTCTGGTTCCGGGTCCAAGGTGAGGCATGGAAGGAGGGTGCGAGCTTCGGCCTCACTGCCCTACGGAACACGCTCGAGGCGTTCACCAAACCATTGACTTCCCCGACCGATCTCATCACCGCGGTGTCGTTCCTCTGCACGCTCCTCCTCGTCTGGATCGCGTGGCGAAGACGTCTACCGGCGATCGCTTGGGCGTATTCGACGGTCATCCTGGCGCTCATGTTGCTGCCGGCCACGGTCACGGCGCGGCCGCGCTTCCTCTTCACAGCGTTCCCGCTACTCATCACGGCAGCAATCTGGCTCGACGAACCCGAACGCCGCGAGTGGTGGCCATACGTCATCGCGCTCTCATCGGCCGGGTTGGTTGCGCTCACCGGTCTCTACGGCGTGTACGGGGCGATTCCTTGATGGCCGAGGTTCGGGAGCGTTCGACGTTCGGGCGTGCTCACGTCGTACTCCTCGGATTCCTCGCCTACGTCCCGCTTCTGTTGTCGGCACCCGGACGGGTCGCGGGTGACACCAAGTTGTACCTCTACCTCGATCCGGGTCGACTGATCAGCGACTCGCTGTGGTCGTGGGATGCCCGTCAATTGGGCGGATGGGTCCCGCACCAGAACGTCGGTTACCTCTGGCCGACCGGACCCTTCTACGCGTTCTTCGACTGGTTGGGCTGCCCCGACTGGATCGCCCAGCGCCTGTGGCTCGGATCTCTTCTCTTCGTGGCCGGACTCGGCGCTCGTCGACTGGCCCGCCTCTTCGATCAACCGATGGTCGTGGCGGGGGCCGCGGCGATCTTCTATCAACTCACTCCGTACGTCCTGCCCTACGTTTCGCGCACATCGGCATTGCTTCTTCCGTGGAGCCTCCTGCCATGGCTCGTCCATTCGGTGATCGGTTACGCCCGGACCGGCGATCGGCGGCATCTGGGCATCTTCGGCTTGCTCGTCCTCTCGACCGGCGGCCTGAATGCCACGGCTCTGTTCATGATCGCACCGGCTCCCCTGATCTTCTTCGTTCACGAAGCCCGACGACGCGGAACCAAATACACGTTGAAGGGTTTGGGCGCTCTCGGCGCTCTGTCGATCGCGGTGAGTACTTGGTGGATGTCCGGATTGGTGGTGCAAGGGCGATACGGCGCCGCGGTGTTGTCGTACTCCGAGGCACTTCCGTCAACTGCTGCCACCTCCACCAGCACCGAGGTTCTGCGTGGCCTCGGATATTGGCTCTTCTACGACCGCAACAAGGTCGTCGAACTCACGTCGGCCGCCGAGCCCTATCAAGGCAACTTCGCGGTCATGCTGGCCGGCGTCGCCGTGCTCGTACTCGGACTGATCGGACTCGTCACGTGGCGCTCCGAATTTCGTCGTCCACTGCTCCTGACCCTCGGAGTCGGAACCATCCTCGCCGTGGGCGCGCACCCGTTCGATGATCCGTCTCCGCTCTGGCGCCTTGCGGTGGAGCATCCGACGAGCGCCCTGAGCCTCGCTCTTCGATCGTCGACGCGCGCGACGCCGCTCGTGGTGCTCGCTCTCGCACTTGGTGCGGCTCGAGCCGTCGACCTCGGCGTCCGGCGACTTCGCAAGCAGAATCTCGGCACCGCTTCGGCGCTCATCACCACGGGCCTCGCGCTGACCATTGCACTGGTCAATCTGCCGGCGCTCGTCGGCGGGCGTCTGATCGATCCGGATGTGAGTCGCCCACAGGACCTTCCCCGAGCCTGGCACGACGCCGCCGATTTCCTCGACCGACGATACGACGAGGGTCGCACCGGATCAGTTCTGATCGTCCCCGGCGTGGAGTCGGCTGCGTATCGGTGGGGCTACCCCGTCGATCCGATCCTTCCGGGACTCACCAAGAAACCTTTGCTCACGCGCGATTGGTTGCCACTCGGAAGCGCACCCCTGAACGACCTCTTGTACGCCCTCGACGATTCGTTTCAGGAAGGTCGCGGCGACCCGGCATCGATCGCTCCCGTGGCTCGCCTGCTCGGCGCCGACACAGTCATGGTCGTGAACTCGGTGCAGTACGAACGATTCGGAACGATCCGACCGGAGCGCACCAACGCGGTATTCGGAAGCAATCCACCCGGTCTCGTCGAGGTCGCCGACTTCGGTTCACCGACCGTCAACCTCGACCCTCGACCCGATGCGTCCGATGACCGCGCTGAGTTTTCACCGACCGCGCTGCCCGAAATCGTTCTGTACGAAGTGACCGACCCACCGGCGGCCGCTCGGTCCACGTCCCATCCCGCGATCGTGTTGGGCGACGGAACCGGAACGGTCGATCTCGCCGCGGCCGGCATCGTCGATGGACGATCGGTGCTGCTGCCGTACGCCGCCATTTCAGGTGCAGATCGAGAGCCCTTCATCGACGATGCACCGTGGGTGATCGTGACCGATTCCAACCGACGCCGAGCGCACCACTGGCGCGGTTCACAAGAGGTCTGGGGCGCCACCGAACCACGATCGGGCGTTCTCGATCGCGTCGACCTCTTCGATCAGCGACTACCGGTGTTCCCGACGGCCACGATCGTCGACCAGACAGTGATTCGTTCCGAGGACATCGAGGCCACTGCCACCACGTACGGAACCGAACTCCGCTATTGGCCCGAGTATCGGCCGTCGATGGCCCTCGACGGAGACCCGGAAACGGCGTGGATGACGAGCGGGTTCGGCACGCCCGTGGGTCAGGCCCTCACCCTACGCAGCAGTGACTCGCTCGTCGACCACCTGCAGATCGAACTCCCCGATCCCTCGTTCGTCGACCAGGTCACCCGCATCGAGATACGGGTCGCTGACACCGATTGGATCTCGGTTCCGATCACCGATGCCGCGAGTTCGAGCACCGGTCAACGAGTCGACCTGCCCCGGGCCGGCCAGCGCATCGAGATACGCATCGCCGACACGACTCGTCACGGCTCAGGCGCCCCACTCGTGGGCCTGGCCGAGGTACTTCCACCCGAACTTCGTCGGACCGAAGTCGTACAGGTTCCTCCAACTCCGAACGCTGCCGCTGGCAAGGTCACCTTCGTGTTCACACGATTGCGTGCCGACGAGTTCGACGATTGGCGTCGTGATCCCGAAAGGGAAATCGTGCGCGAGTTCACTGTTCCGCGCGACGACACATTCCCGATCTCAGTCGTTGCCCGAGGTTTGTCGACCGCTGGCGGCCCCCAGCCTCGGTGTCGTACCGATCTCGCACTTCTCGATGATCGACCACTCGGCCTTCGAGTCGTCGACGCCGCCGCCGATTCGACGACCCTCGCCCTATGTGACGAAACGACCGAGCTGACGAGCGGCACCCACGTGATCCGATCGACGGCGCGCGCCACTGGCGCGACGATCGACCGAGTGGTGATCGGGACGACCACGTCTCTCACCCCCGCCGATCCCCTAGATGCATTTTCGGCCTCCCGCGCCGATCGTCGCGGCACGATTTCGAAATGTGCCGAAATGTGCTGGGTCGAAGTCGGCGACGGTTGGAACACCGGCTGGCGTGCGCGGATCGATGGAAGCAACGCAGGGAATCCCGTTCCGAGTCTGGGTGGCCGCAACACATGGCTGGTCGAAGGTGGCACGACCTCAGGGAACCTCACCATCCACTGGGCCCCGCAACGGATCATCTGGAGCGGTCTCGCGGTCTCTATGGGCGCCGCCGTGTTCTGTGTGAACCTGATCGCCCGTCGACGAAAGTCCACGTTGGTTCCGCCCGCACAACCGCGTCGATCGGGCCGTGCATCGAATCGTTGGGCGATCGCTGGCGCCTCGCTCGCGATTGCGATGGCGGTCTCACCCACCTGGGCGGTGATCGCTCTCTTGCTCGTCGCCGCCGACCGAGTCCTGCGACCCCGGTTGATCCGCGCCGAGTCGATGTCATCTCTCATCGTGGTGGGAACAACACTCATCGGAATCGCCCTCGCGTTCCTGTTCGCACAGCAGATCCGCACGGGCGCCGAACCCGGGTTCGGCTGGCCATCGGTCTTCGAGCGCGGCCATCGTGTCCTGCTCACCGGACTTCTGCTCGTCATCGTCGGAAGTTGGGCGGCCCCCGACAGGGATAGCGTGACGAACTCGTGAGTCCGCGCCCTTGCCTCAGCGTCGTCGTGCCGTGTTACAACGAGGAAGCCACGATCAGTACCCTCGTGGCTCAAGTACTCGAATCGGCATGGGTCGCCCAGGTGATCGTCGTCGACGACGGCTCCAAGGATCGGTCCCGCGAGATCCTCGCCTCACTTACCGACCCGCGCGTGACCGTCGTTCTTCATGATGTGAATCAGGGCAAGGGAGCCGCGCTGCGTACCGGCTTCGCACACGCCACCGCCGATTTCGTGATCGTCCAGGACGCCGACCTCGAATACGACCCGGGCGAATACGGCGTGCTTCTCGAGCCACTTCTCGACGATCGAGCCGACGTCGTGTTCGGATCGCGATTCCTGTCGGGCCGCCCGCACCGCGTCCTGTACTTCTGGCACAGCATGGGCAACAAGTTCCTCACGTTGCTCTCCAACATGTTCACCGATCTGAATCTCACCGACATGGAAACTTGCTACAAGTGTTTCCGCCGCGAGGTGATCCAGAGCATCCGAATCGAGGAAGATCGCTTCGGTTTCGAACCGGAGATCACGGCCAAACTCGCTCGTGGTCGCCACCGCATTTTCGAAGTCGGCATCTCGTATTCGGGGCGCACCTACGCCGAAGGCAAGAAGATCGGCTGGCGCGACGGCGTCCGCGCCGTGTACTGCATCCTGCGTTATTCGGCGGTGGGCGATCGCCTGCGGCAACTCACCGACCGCTGATCGGTCACTTCCGGCCGCGCCACCCGGCCAATCGATTGGCCAGCCCCCAACGAGTCACCAACAACATCGATTCGGCGATGATCCGCCCCGACATCTTCGATGTTCCATAGCGCCGATCGACGAAGGTGATGGGCACCTCGGTGATACGGAATCCCCGTCGGTGGAGACGCAGCACCAACTCGGTCAGAAAGGCGTATCCCTCGGCCCTCGTGGTCTGCGGCGCGATGTCGCTCAGTGCCGTGCTCCGGTACGCCCGGAAGCCCGACGTGCAGTCGCGAACCTTCACGCCGAGGATCCCCGCTGTGTACAGATTGCCCCAGCGCGACAGCAGCCTGCGATGAAGGGGCCAGTCGCGGGTTCCGCCACCGGCGACGTAACGCGAGCCGATGGCCGCGTCGGCGCCCCGGGCCACGGCGGCCACCAGATCCGGCACCGCCGCCGGATCGTGCGAGAAATCCGAGTCCATCGAGACGATCGTGTCGAAACCTCGTTCGATCGCCCAGCCGAATCCGTGGCGGTAGGCGCTGCCCAACCCTTCCTTGCCGGCGCGATGGATGACGTGGATCAGGTCCGACTGCTCGGCGCACGCGTCAGCGAGTCGGCCCGTGCCATCGGGACTCGCATCGTCGACGACGAGCAGCGTCGCCTCCGGAACCGACTCGCGCAGAGCCGACAACAGTTTTTCGATGTTCTGTGCCTCGTTGTACGTGGGCAGGACGACGACGATCGACACGCCGTCACCCTAGCGAGGGCACGCTCACACCCGGGGAAACCAGATACACACCGACCGGCTGTCCGAGTCGATACAAGGTGCGCAAGTCCTCGGCCACTTCGTCTGGTAACGGCGGTTCGGCGAACAGAAGCGACGCACCGGGCGATGTGAGGCTTGAAACGAGTTCGTCGCGACCGGCATCACGTAATCCCTTTTCGATTTCGCCGAGCAGGACCTCCGCCTCTTGGCGTTCGGCTGCATCTCGGGGGTCGAAGTATCCAACTTGCTCGAGAGTCGCATCGGCGGCTGCCTGGGTGTTCCGCGGTCCCACCACCACCCAGAGCACCCGATCGACTTCGGCTTCGATTGCGGTTCGATGCGGCAATGCGGCCGCCGCGAAAGTCGGATCGACCCGAACCGTGTAGCCACGACGTTCGAGTTCGAGCACCAGTCCGAAGCCCGTTGCGTTCAACGTGTAGGGATCCCAGAACCGAACCAGATACATCGAGTCTTTCGGAAGAACGGAAACCTGCGGAGCGAGACCGTCGATGATGGCCGAGTCGGTCGGTCCGGGCACGTGAACGTCGGCAGCCGTGGCGACCGACGACCAGGTGGAAGCGACCAGCAAGACGGCGCCAGCGACCGCGAGATGTGAGCGTCGTCGTTCGTCCTCGGATCTCGGCAGCCACGCGCGCACGAGAATCGTGAGGCAGGTGAGCAACACGAGACCGGCAAGAATCCATGCCCACCGAATCGTGTATTCGAAGTACGGACCGAACAACCGGCTGATGGAAAACGCGGCCACGACGAATCCGCCCATCAGCAGAATGAGCAGTCGACATTCGTTCCGAAAGCCGAGCCGGCGCGCGGTCGTGTAGGCGATACCGACCATCGCGAGGAACCCGACGAAACCGATCCAGCGGAACCACGACTCGGCAGGATGGGTTCCACCCGGCCCCCACAACCATGGTCCGAGAAGGTTGAACTGCGTCGCGATCGCCCGCATGGCATCGGCCAGCGGCAACCGCGGCTCGGACGGTGATCCGAAGTGCTGCCAGAGAATCGAGAGGTTTCCGGGCTGACGTCGCCACTGATCGACGAGCGGTGGGATCCACATCACGACGAGTGTCGCCACCGGCCACGCGAGCGACGACGAGCCTCGCGTTCGGATCCACTTCCAAGCCACTGCACTCAAACCGGCCGCGACGAGAATCGCGTAGCCCGCATGACACTGCACGCAGTGGCTTCCCACGACGACTGCGCCGACGAGCCACCGGCGTTGCGTCTCGGGTTCGAGACAGCGATCGATCAGGAGCACGAAGAGCGCCAGCGGGAAAATGGCCAGCCATGGATTCCAGGGCTCGAACACGAAGTCGGGACCGCTCGACCGAACGATCACGATGAACAGCAGAGCCAGTCCGGTAGCGAAGGAGGTGCCGTATCTCTTCCAGGCGATCCGCAGCGCCAAGGCCATCGACGCGAGATGCACCGAGACCACCGCGGCCATGAGCGCGCCACTCGATCGCCCTCCGATGAGATACACGGGCAACATCGCGATCCACAGACTCGGCCCGGGATGTGAGCCCTGGATTCCCGAGTCACTCACGATTCGACCTGCCGCCCCGACCAGCGGTGGATGCCCGAAGAATCCGCGCATGTGCAGTTCGGCCTGAGCCATGTCGCCGGCCGGAAACCATCGCCCTTGGGCAAGAACGGCGATCAAGGTGACAACGAGGGGCGCCGCCGCCGCGGCTCCCAAGATCACGATCACGGCCGACGACGGGAACCGGCGAGCTCCCCACCACGTCACGAACACGACGCTAGCCCCTGCCGTCGTGACGAACGAGTAGCCTTCGACGGGTCATGAAGGCGCCGTCTCCTGTCGTCGTCGGCCCGACGTGCGAGGCCATCTTGCGCAGTGACCTTCCGCTTCTCCCGGACGAACGTCGAACGATCGTCATCGAATTCGTGGGTCGTCGTCTCCTCGACCTGCCCATGCACATGAGATACGGCGTCGCCCTCATCGCGATCGTCGTCGATGGCGTGCGTCGATCGATGGGTGACGATCGAGTGATCGCTCTGTCGCGGCGTCCGCTGCCGCTGATCGGCGAGTACTTCCGACTGATCCGCTCGCTCTCGTTCGCCTACGTGTGGGAAACCTGGCCCGACACCCAGCCCGACGGCGGCATCGCATGACCGCCGTCGACTTCCGGTGCGATGTTCTGGTGATCGGATCCGGCGCTGGTGGTGCACCGACGGCCGCTCTCCTGGCCGAAGCCGGCCTCGATGTGATCGTGGCCGAAGAAGGCCCCTGGGTCGACCAGGGTTCGGTGGTTCCGTTCTCCCTCGAGCAAATGGAACGTCAATATCGGTCGGGAGGCGTCACGGTCGCCCTCGGTCTGCCCAGTGTCGCCTACACCGAAGGCCGATGCGCCGGCGGCGGGACGGAAGTCAACAGCGGGCTCTACCGACGGCCGCCGGCTGAGGTGATCGATCGCTGGCGAACCAAGTGGCGCATCGACGATCTCGAACCCGATGACATCGATGTCCTCGCCCGTGAAGTCGAGGCCGAACTCAGCGTGCAGACGCTGCCCGGCCCTCCATCGGCGCCCAGCGAACGGCTTCGACTCGGAGCCGAGCGGCTCGGTTGGCGGCACGACGAGAGTCCGCGCTGGATGACCTACCCCACCAAGGACGCCCGCGCCGGACAACGTCAGTCGATGACTCGCACCTACCTCCCGCGCAGCACCAACGCCGGCGCTCGGATCCTGACCCAGTGCCGCGTCGATCGGCTCGAACTTCGCGGTGATCGCGTCGAGTCCGCAGCGGTCACTTTCGACGATGGACGTCGGGCCACGATCGGCTGTCGGGCGGCCATCGTGTGTGCTGGCGCAATTCAGAGCCCGGCGCTGCTTCAGCGCTCGGGGATCCGACGCAACATCGGCAACACGCTCGCCGTTCACCCCACCGTCAAACTGGCCGCACGTTTCGGTGAAGAACTCAACGTCCCTGATGACGTCCCGGTTCATCAGGTCAAGGAGTTCGCGCCCGATCTCTCGTTCGGCGGTTCGGCCAGTCATCCGGGTCTGGTGGCCCTCGCGCTCCTCGACCAGTGGGACGATTTCGGCAACTCGGTGACGGCGTGGCGCGAGATCGCCGTGTACTACGCAGCGATCACGAGCGAGGGACGCGGGCGAGTGATCTCCGTGCCCGGATTGCGCGACCCCATCGTCACCTATCACCTCACGCGCCGTGATCGAGCACTTCTGCGCGCCGGACTCTCTCGACTCGCGCTTCTCCTGCTCGAGGCGGGAGCCACCGACGTCTTCCCGAGTTACCGCGGCGCACCACGAATCAGATCCACACGGGACCTCGCCAAGATCGAACAGACCTTCTCGGCCAACAAGGCGAGCGTGATGACCGTGCACCTGTGTTCCACGGTGCCGATGGGCGAGGACCGTGACCGTTGCGGCGCCGACAGCCACGGTCGAATCCACGGTTTCAGGAACCTCTTCGTCAATGACGCCTCTCTTCTCCCCGACGCACCCGGCGTGAATCCGCAGGGCAGCGTCATGGCGGTTGCCCTGCGCAACGCGCGGCACTTCCTTGCCGAGGAGTGGACCCGTGTCTGAGGGGCGCACTCTCGTGGTCACGGGAGCCAATGGTTGGCTCGGGCGAGCGCTTCTCGCTCGAGTCCTCTCGCCCACTGCCGGCGAGGAGCACCGGCATGTCGTGGCGGTGGCTCGCGACTATGCCGAGGGTCGTGCGCTGCAAACTTTCTTGCCCGGGCTCGGCTCCCGCGACGTCTCGCTCCGCTTCGCCGATCTGGCCGCACCGGTCGAACATGATCATCTGTTCTCCGACATTCGGGGCGACATCGACGTCGTGCACACGGCCGGCGTCATCCATCCGCGTCACCTCCGCGACTTCGAACTCGTGAACGCTGACGGCACCCGGCGAGTCGCAGTTGCGGCCCGAAAGGCCGAGGTCCGGCGATTCGTTCACGTGTCGTCCAACAGTCCGTTCGGAGTGAATGCGCTCCGGACCGATCGGTTCCGCCAGATCGAGCCCTACCAGCCGTATCTCGAATACGGCCGCACGAAGATGCTCGGCGAACTAGCCATTCTCGACGAAGTCTCACGTGGCTTGTCGGCCAACATCATTCGTCCACCTTGGTTCTACGGCCCCCACCAGCCGGCCCGCCAGACCACGTTCTTCTCGATGGTGAAGGCCGGCCGCTTCCCCGTGTTCGGTGACGGCGGCCAACGTCGGTCGATGGTGTTCGTCGACAATCTCGTGGATGGCATCCTCGGCGCCCTCCGCTGGACGGGATCACCTGGCCAAGGTTGGTGGATCGCCGACCGGAATCCCTACACCGTCGCCGAGATCGTCGCCACCGTTGGTCGCGCGCTCACCGACGAAGGCCATGAGGTTCGTCCGCCATCGCTTCGCCTGCCCGAAATCGTCGGAAGCTTTGCCGAAATCGCCGATCGCATCCTCCAGAAATCCGGCCGTTACGTGCAACAGGTCCATGTACTGGGCGAAATGAACAAGACGATCGCTTGTGACATCTCCGCATCGACACGCGACCTCGGCTACGACCCGCAGGTCGACTTGTACGAAGGCATGCGTCGAAGCATCCGTTGGTGCGCCCAGAACGGGATCGAACTGTGACCACGAGCCTCGTCACCGGCGGCAGCGGGTACTTCGGATCACTTCTCGTCTCGCGGCTGATCTCGGCCGGCCATGAGGTTCGAATCCTCGACCTCGTCCCCGACTCCGACCACCCAGAAGTCGAGACGGTGATCGGCGACATCCGAGACCGATCAGCGGTCGATCGCGCCGTGAAGGGCGTGGATTGCATCTTTCACAACGTGGCGCAGGTGCCGTTGGCCAAGAACGAGCAACTGCTCCGCACCGTCAACATCGACGGCACTCGCATCCTCCTCCAGTCGGCCCTCGATCACGGAGTGGGCAAGGTCGTCAACACGTCGTCGAGCGCGATCTTCGGAGTTCCCTCCGAGAACCCCGTGATGCCCACCACACCGGCCCGACCGATGGAGGCCTACGGTCGAGCCAAGTACGAAGCCGAACGCCTGTGCTTCGAATATGTCGACCGCGGACTCGATGTCTCGGTCGTGCGCCCACGCACCATCCTCGGACACGGACGACTGGGAATCTTCGGAATCCTCTTCGATTGGATCGCCGACGGAGCCGACCCTTTCGTACTCGGCCGAGGCGATAATCGCTACCAGTTCATTCATGCCGAAGACCTCGCCGAGGTGTGTTACCTCGCCGGCCGTTCACCTGGCTCCGCGGTCTTCAACGCAGGTACCGATCGCTTCGGCACGATGTACGAGGCGCTCGACGACCTCTGCCGTCATGCCGGCACCGGCGCCAAGGTCCGACACCTGCCGACACGGCTCGCCGCCACCGGCATGAAGTTTGCCGCCGCCACCCGGCTCGCTCCTTTCGCTCCGTACCACTGGATGATGTACTCCCGCTCCATGTGGTTCGACACCGAGCATGTGCAATCGACCCTCGGCTGGCAACCGAAGTGGTCGAACGAGGAGATGTTCCGACAGAGCTACGAATGGTTCGTGACTCACCGGACACAATCGAAGGACACGACTCGCTCGAGTCATCGCCGTTCGGCCAAGCAAGGCGCGCTGTCGATACTGAAGCGAACGACTCAGCTCCTGCCGGACTGACGCTTTCGTTCGACGACCTGTGAGTGCAAGGGTCGCATGAGATCGGTGGCCAACGCGTCCCACGTGAGGGTTCGGGCCCGCGCCTCGGCCGCCGACGACAACCGCCGCCGCAACTCGTGATCCACGAGCACCCGCTCGAGCTCACGCCCGAGCGATTCGACCGGCGCCAATAGGCCGGTGGTTCCCTGAAGAACCGAGCACCGATGCCCGCTGATGTCGGTGGCCACCGCCGGCGTTCCACAGCCCGCCGCCTCGGTCAGCGCCAGTCCCCACCCTTCGGCCAACGATGCACTGGCGACGGTCCACGAACGTCGGTAGAGGTCGCGCAGGTGTTCGCGACTCACGCGGCCGGCGAACTCGACCCACGCCGACGCTCGATGCTCCCGAACCCACCGTTCGAGTGATGGACGTTCGGGGCCATCGCCCACGAGAGTGAGGCGAAGAGCGGGAACTTTCTCGCGCGTTCGTTCGACCTGATCGAGCAGCAATTCGAAACGCTTCACCGGCGCCTGCCGGCCGACGGCCAACACCGACGGATGGTCGGTCTTGAGCACGTGGGGATCGGTGCAGAAGAAGTCATCGACCCCCACCGGCCCGGTGATCACTCGGTCGGGCTTCCATCCGAGATGGAGAAGCTCGGTCCGAGTGTCGTCCGACGTGGTCACCGTGGGCGTGGATCGATAGAACGGCGGCGCCCATCGGGTCTCGAGCGTTCGACCAACGGCGGCCAGGGGCGCCGGAAACATCTGATTCCACATCGGGCCATGTATGTGGTGCAACACCAACACGCGAGGTTTGCGACACCAGATGGGCGACAACCAGGGCACACCATTCCAAATCTCCACCACCGCGTCGTATGGCCCCATGCTTCGGAGCAGTTCACCGACCATCGTGCGCGGAAACACCGTCATGCGGCCTCCGCGTCGAATCACGCGATAGCCATTTCGTTGACTGAGCTCGGGGCGGTCGACGGCCGCCGAGGTGCGGTGCGTGATGGTGAGGCCGGCCGACGCCCAGCGCGTCATGAACTCATCGGCGTGAACCTCCGAACCACCGGCGTCGGGGTCGTCGAGGTCGCGCCACGCAAGGACGTGCACCCTCTTGACTCCTCGCTGCACGAGATCGGAGACCATCGATTCGAGTTCGGGCGCACTCATGGGAACAACGGTGCTCCCGGTGGTACGGCGAACAGAGCCGCTGGAAGTCTGATCTCGCTGTAACGGGCGACGAGGTCGAAGAGATCCGATGGCACCGGCGTGAAGAGGAGGATCTGCATGTGGCCGTATTGCGAATCGAGCAGATCGATCCATTCGGGATGCCCGAGAGCATTCATCCGGTTCTCGATCCTCGAACGCAAGTCGTCGGACTCGTCGCGCTCGGCTGTCGAACGCGGATCGTACGCGGCCAACTGAATCGCATCGGGACGTTGGGTGAAGCGCTCGATGTTCTCGGGGCCGACGATCAGCCAGAGAACGGAATCAGCGTTCGACTCATCGAGAACGCGATAGGGCCGAGCGGCCGCTCCACCCCATGGATCGACGCCGAGTTCGATGCCGCGCTTCTCCATCTCGAGCACCAGACCGAACGCTGTTCCACCGAGGGCGGCCGGATCGTGCCAACGAAGAAGACGCGAAGTGTCGTTGTCGGGCAGTACGGCCGCAAGTTGCGGAGCCAGCCCGCCGACGAGACGCGAGTCATTGCCGTAAGGCGGCTCGGCGCCCGCTGATGCCGTCGCACCCCACGCCACCGGAACGACGAGCGCGACCACCAGTGCGCCCAATGCCCAGTGGCCCTTCATCCCGCGCACCGAATCGCGCAACAGGCTCAACAGCACCACGATCGAAAGCACCGACCAGAGCAGCGCCAGAACCCACATCCACCGAATCAGATAATCGTAAAAATTTCCGAAGATCCGAGCGGTCGCAACGAGACCCACGAATGTCGTGCCGGCCAACAGAACGATCGCTCGACGGAACTCCGAACGGTGTCGCGCGGCGACGATTCCCGAGCCCACCAACACGATGAACAGGACGAAACCGATCACGTTCGGCGCGTCGTATGGCGCGCGGCCGGGCCCGTTGATCCAGGGACCGAAGAGATTGAGTTCGCCGATCATCGCCTTGATCGAGGCCTTCAGGCCCACGGTCGCGCTCGGCGGATCGGTGAAGTGATCCCACAGACGCCGGAGGTTGCCCGAATTCGGCCGGAATTGTTCGATCACCGGCGGGAGCCACATCAGCGCCAGTACAGCCACTGCCCATGCGAAACGCCTTCGCAATCGCGAATCGCCCCATCCACGATTCTCGACGAGCAGATGGATCAACACACCCACGATGACGGCACCGACGAGCGGCACGTAGCTGATGTGCGTCTGCAGGCAGTGGGTCCCGACGGCAACGAGCAGTGGAATCGCCCGGTGGTGACCCTCGCTCACTCCCCACGCGAGCACCAGGAAGAGCATGAAAGCGAACACCGGAACCCAGACGTTCCAGGGTTCGAGGAAGAAGCGAGGGGCCAGCGCCCGCACCATCACGGCGACACCGACGGCCAGCACCAAGGTTGGAAGCCAACCCGACCAACGACGCACGAATGTCAACGTGGCCCAGATGGCCACGAGGTGCAACGTGAGGTTCGACACGAGCATTCCGACACTCGACCGTCCGAACGCGAGATACACCGGGAACATTAGGTAGGCCATCGACGGTCCGGGCGTGTAACCCTGATTGTTGATGTCGTTGCCGACTCGGGCGGCCACACCAACCAGCGGAGGGTCACGAGGGATCCCCCGCAGGAGCAGTTCGGTGTGCGACACATCGCCGGTCGGATACCAGCGACCGACGAAGTTCGAAGCGACCGCGATGATGGCTGGCAAGGTGATGAGAACCGTGAGGGTGAACGTGACGACGACCGGATGTCGTTCGGCGACGGCACGAAGACGAGAGGCCGGAAATGAATCGTTCGTCATCGCAGTGTCGCCACGATCGATCGGGCAACCCTTTCGAATCCCGCCAATGACGGCTCGGGGCCATTCCACGTGGGCATACGACCCTCGACTGGGCAGTCCTCCCACCACAGGCAATCCATCTCCTGACCGGGATCACCGAGCAGGCGATGGGCCGGAACGGCCGTGGCGCCAGCCGAGGTCAGGGCGACGATCAAGTCTGCCGGCGAGGACGAAAGAGTCACGACGAACACCCGACGACCGGCCGCCGCAGTCATCACCGAAGCCGCGGTGCTGACTGCACTCGCGCACGGGTCCGATTCCGGACCCCAGATCACGATCGAATCGACGTCGGGATCGACGG
>Ga0075471_10000232_pt1 | contig 31327 bp, 32 predicted proteins | sample DEB19_08_DNA_2_FD_74787 | JGI IMG/M metagenome (GOLD analysis project Ga0075471, IMG submission 74787) | Aqueous microbial communities from the Delaware River and Bay under freshwater to marine salinity gradient to study organic matter... | ecosystem: Environmental > Aquatic > Marine > Coastal ...
GTAACAGGAAATCAATAGGCTGCAAGGGGGGGTGTTGAAATTTTCCAATGAAATCAATGACTTAGAAGGTTTTTTTTAATGAGATTAATTGTTAAAAAACGTTCTAAATTAAGCACTTAGAGAAAAGACTGAATGTCCATTCTTAAGAGGAGGCCCGGTTAAGCTGTGGCTTCAGGCTTACAAAATATAGCGCGACAGGTCTTCATCACGGCTGAGTTCAGCCAGCCTCGCATCGACCAGCTCCGTATCGATGCGTACGGTTTGTCCTTGCAAGTTGGCGGCCTGAAAACTGACTTCATCGAGCAAACGCTCCATCACGGTGGCCAGCCTGCGTGCCCCGATATTCTCTGTTCGTTCATTCACCTCGTAGGCGATCCGGGCCATTCGCGTAATGCCCGCGGGGGTGAATTCCAGATGAACACCCTCGGTGGCCAACAAGGCTTGGTACTGACGCACCAAGGAGGCCTGGGTCTGTGTAAGGATGGCCTCAAAGTCCTGTACCGACAAGGAGGTCAACTCAACGCGAATCGGAAAGCGCCCTTGCAACTCAGGAATCAGGTCACTGGGCTTGCTCAGGTGAAAGGCGCCCGAAGCAATGAACAGTATGTGATCGGTCTTGACCATGCCGTACTTGGTGGACACGGTGGCCCCTTCCACCAGCGGCAACAAGTCGCGCTGCACACCTTGTCGAGAGACCTCTGCTGAACTGGTACCGCTCTCGCTGCGAGAAGTGACCTTGTCGATCTCGTCGATGAACACAATGCCGTTGTTCTCTGCATTTTCGAGGGCCTGGGCTCGAATTTCATCCTCATTGACCAGTTTGGCGGCCTCTTCCTCAATCAGCAACTTGAGAGCTTCCGAGATGCGCAATTTGCGTAGTTTGCGCTTGCCCGCGCCCAGCTGGCCGAACATGCCTCGCAACTGCTCGGCCATATCCTCCATGCCCGGTGGCCCCATGATCTCGATTTGCGGCCGCGCCTCGGCCAGATCAATCTCGATCTCACGATCATCGAGTTCACCCTGGCGAAGTTTTTTGCGAAAGATCTGACGGGTTGAGTTGTCCTTGTTGTCTGTTGGCGTCTCTTGCGCACCAAAGTCAGATCGGGCAGGAGGAATGAGTGCGTCAAGCACCCTCTCCTCGGCACTATCTTCGGCGCGCATACGCACTTTTTTCATGGCAAGTTCACGTGTCTGCTTGACCGCCACATCCATCAGGTCGCGCACTATCGAATCAACGTCCTTGCCGACATAACCGACTTCTGTGAATTTGGTGGCCTCGACCTTGATGAAGGGCGCATCGGCCAAATGCGCCAGCCGCCGGGCAATCTCGGTCTTGCCGACCCCGGTGGGGCCGATCATGAGAATATTTTTCGGGGTAATCTCCTCACGCAGGCCGGGCTCAACCTGCTGCCTGCGCCAACGGTTACGCAAGGCAATCGCGACCGCTCGCTTGGCTTCATGCTGACCCACAATATGCCGGTCTAGCTCAGAGACGATTTCCTGGGGGGTCATGGATGACATCGCAACAATTCGGGAACGAGCGCAGGCCGTCAGCCAAGCACCTCGATGGTATGGTTCATGTTGGTATAGATGCACAACCGGGCTGCTATGCCCAATGACTGACTGACAATTTCCGGCGCGCTCAGGCTGGTGTGTTCGAGCAGGGCCAGGGCAGCGGACTGTGCATAAGCGCCTCCCGAGCCAATCGCAACCACGCCATCCTCAGGTTCCAGAACATCACCATTGCCGGTGATGATGAGTGAGCAGTTCATGTCGGCCACCGCCAGCATGGCCTCGAGCCGTCTGAGCACCCGATCGGTGCGCCAGTCTTTGGTCAACTCGATGGCCGCCCTCTGCAGGTTTCCCTGATGCTTTTCCAGCTTGGCCTCAAAACGTTCGAACAGGGTAAAGGCGTCGGCCGTTGCCCCGGCAAAACCGGCCAGTACCCGGCCCTGGTAAAGGGTGCGAACTTTGCGCGCCGAGCCCTTGACGACGATATTGCCCAGGGTTACCTGTCCATCACCGCCCAGCGCAACTTGCCAGTCACCCTTGTCCGTGCGACGCCGCACGCTGAGAATGGTTGTGCCGTGGAAGGTGTCCATAAATATTGGGTTGGCTATTCTCAAAAATCCGTACCTGTCGGACTTACCGACTCGTCAGCACCACATCATCAGTCCATGAATACCAGCCTCATGACTGGCGGCAGAATGGCTCGGATAGCAAAGCATTCTCGACTCAAGATCCGGGTCAGCGTTCACGTCAGCAGGATTTGCAACACGCCGTTCGCACGCATTGAGGTTGAGTACAGGCCTCAGTCACCGAACATTTTTTGCTTGAGCTCGCGCCTTTGTTGCGCTTCCAGCGAAAGGGTGGCGGTGGGGCGGGCCAACAGCCGGCCGACCCCGATCGGCTCACCGGTTTCATCGCAATAACCGTACTCGCCAGCGTCAATCAGGGCCAGGGACTGCTCGATCTTCTTGAGCAACTTGCGCTCCCGGTCACGGGTCCGCAATTCCAGTGCATGCTCTTCCTCAATGGTGGCCCGATCCGCCGGGTCTGGCACGATCACCGTATCTTCGCGCAAATGCTCTGTCGTCTCGCCGGCATTGTTCAGAATGTCCTGCTTGAGCTGACGCAAGCGTATACGGAAAGCGGCCAACTGCTTATCGTTCATGTATTCGCTATCAGGCATGGCCAGCAACTCGGCATCGGTCAGCTCTTCGCCGGACTTGGTCTTCCAGTTGTTGGCAAGCTTGGGGTCCTTTTTGGGAGGGGTCGGTATCTTGGGTGAAATCTCGGTCGGCATGGTCTGTATGTAACTGGCTTTGGCGGCAGTGGAAGCCACGGCCGGCGCCATTGAGGGAACGGTCAACTGCGCCAGCCGACCCGAGGGCCGGCGGGCCTTTTCAGGGGCACCAGCAGCCTGCTGAGGAGCGGCGGCAGCTGACTTGGGCCCGGCAGCGCTGGGAACCGTCTTGATTTTTTCGGGTTGAACGGTCTGATTCTTGCCGGTGGGTTTGGCTATTGGCTTGGCTGTGGGCTTGGCTGCGGACTTTTTGGCAGCCGGCTTGACCGCCGGCTTTTTTGCAGGCAAGGTTTTCTTGGCTTGCGGTTTGGCCGTGACTTTTTTGGCGACTGGTTTGGCAGCTACTTTTTTGGGGGCGCTTTTGGCTACGGGTTTTTTAACCGCAGGCTTTTTTACAGCGGGCTTTTTAGCGACTGCCGCCTTTTTGGCCAGGGGCTTGGTAGCAAGCTTCTTGGTCGGGCTTTTTGCAACCGGCTTCTTTACCCCAGGCTTTTTAGCTGCCACCGGCTTCTTGGCTACCAGCTTAACTGCAGCTTTTTTGGCGGCGTTTTTAACCACGGGCTTGGCCTTGGCTGCTGCAGTTTTAGCTTTGCTGGTGACTTTGACCTTGATTGATTTTGCTTTCATCTTATGTCTCCTAGCAGATAAATTGCGCTGGATCTCAGAATGTTTTTACACGTATCACCAGCCCCCCATTCGACAAAGCTGGATTTTTTAAGGCGTGGCAGTGTAACCGCTTTTTGATAGGCCGCCGAAATTTAGACCAGGCTTTGCTCCAGGCCCTGGATAAAAATGTCGCGCGGCAGGTCAATCCCAATGAACACCATCTTGCTGATGCGTGGCTCGTCCTTTGCCCATTGAGGCCCCAAATCACTGCCCATGAGCTGATGCACGCCCTGAAAAATCACCTTGTGCTCGGTGCCCTGCATATTTAAAACGCCCTTGTAGCGCAGCATGCGAGGCCCGTAAATATTGACAACCGCCCCCAAAAAGTCTTCCAGCTTGGCCGGATCAAAGGCGCGTTCAGCACGAAACACAAAACTCTTTACATCGTCGTCGTAGTGGTGATGATGCGCATGGCCATGCTTGTGCGAAGGGTGATCACAGTGTTCATCGTGGTGATGGTGGTCATCATGTGAATGCGCATGATCATGCTCGCAGTGGCCATGCTCATGATCACAATGGCTGTGCTCGGTCTCCTCCTTCAGGAAATCCGGGTCAATTTCAAGCTTGGTGTTGAGATTGAAGCCGCGCAGGTCAAACACTTCGCTCAAGGCAACCTGGCCAAAGTGGACCGCTCGCTGCGGTGCTCGCGGATTCATATGCTTCAAGCGATGCTGCAATGCGTCCAGTGACTCGGCATCCACAAGATCAGCTTTGCTGATGAAAATCTGGTCAGCAAACCCAACCTGACGCCGTGCCTCCTGCCGGCTGTCCAGCTGCTGATTGGCATGCTTGGCATCGACCAGCGTGATGATCGAATCCAGAAGGTAACTCTCGGCAATTTCGTCATCCATGAAGAAGGTCTGGGTCACCGGCCCAGGATCAGCCAGGCCGGTGGTCTCGATGACCACCCGATCGAACAGAAGCTCTCCCTTGCGCTTTTTTTGCGCCAGTTCCTGCAGTGTGGTGCGCAGATCCTCACGAATCGAGCAGCAGATGCAACCATTGCTCATCTGGATGATCTGCTCCTGCGTATCGGCAACCAGAATGTCGTTGTCAATATTCTCTTCGCCAAATTCGTTCTCGATCACGGCGATCTTCTGACCGTGGGCCTCGGCCAACAGTCGTTTGAGCAGAGTCGTTTTGCCGGAACCCAGGAATCCGGTCAGTATGGTGGCGGGGATCAAAGACATGACAATCAGATAAGAACAGGGCTGAACACCAATTGGTGTAGAGCCAGAGTTTGCGGGAAAGGTTGGAGTTTAGCGATTTGCGCAAGACCACTCAGGTCTTGCGCATCACCACCAGCCCCTTGAGATACTCGCCCTCGGGAAAGCAAATCGTCATCGGATGATCCTGCGCCCCGCCAAGGCGCTCCAGGATATAGCCGTCCACCCCGGCATCCGTGCCGGCCGAGGCCACCACTTTGTGAAATAGATCGGGCGAAATGCCGCCTGAGCAGGAATAGGTGAACAGCAGACCCCCGGGTTCCAGCAATTTGAACGCCAGGCGGTTAATGTCCTTGTAGGCCCGGGCAGCCCGCTCGGCGTGCGCTGCACTCGGGGCAAATTTGGGCGGGTCCAGCACAATCGCGTCAAAGCTGCGCCCAGCCTTGTGAAACTCACGCAGACTGGCATTGACATCGGCATCCAGAAAATCCGCCTGGGCGGGATCAATTCCGTTGAGAGCCAGATTGGCGCGCGCCTTCTCCAGGGCTGCGGCTGAGGAATCTATGGACGTCACATGGGCCGCCCCGGCAGTCAGGGCGGCCACCGTAAAGCCACCGGTGTAGCAGTAGCAATTGAGTACGCGCTGAAACTTGAGCCGCCGCGCAGCCTCGGCAAATTTCTTACGACTGTCGCGCTGATCCAGATAGAAGCCCGTCTTGTGGCCCTCGGCAATATTGAGGCCCAGCCGCCATTCGTGCTCCTGAATGACCAGGTCCAGCGGCCCTTGGCCGCGCAGCCAGCCGGTGACTTCAGGCAAACCCTCCACGGCACGGAAATTGGAGTCTGACCGCTCATAAAGCCGGTTCAGACCGGTCGCATCCAGCAGGGTCTGGGCCAGGTCACTTTTGAACCGCTCCACCCCGGCGGAAAGAAACTGGGCCACCAGGGTATCACCGTAGCGGTCAACAATCAGGCCGGGCAGGCCGTCGGCCTCGCCATGCACCAGTCGCATGCTGTCACTGCGAATATCCATCCTCTGCCTGGCCTTGACAGCGCGCTCGACCAGGCTGACCAGATAGGACGCGTCGATCCGCTGTGCCGGATCAAAACTCCAGACGCGCGCCCTGATCTTTGAGTTAGGACTGTAGGCTGCCCAGGCCAGGAACTCACCCTGATCAGACTCAACCCGCACAGTTTCGCCGAAGTCTGCCCCGCCCTTGGCAACAGCCGAATCAAAAATCCAGGGGTGGTGGCGTCGCAATGAACGCTCCTTGCCGGGTCGCAGTCGAATGGTCTTCATGGATGAATTCTGCCACCCGCAAATTCGCGGCCTCAATCAGGTCAAAGCAACCGCCAGTTGCGCTCAGGGTTTTTTGCGGGCTCGCGGATGGGCGCTGTCATACGCCTTGGCCAGATGCTGAAAATCCAGACGGGTATAGACCTGGGTGGTGCTGATATTGGCATGCCCAAGCAGTTCCTGCACCGCCCGCAAATCACTGCTGGATTGAAGCAAATGGCTGGCAAATGAATGCCGCATCATGTGAGGATGCACCGGCGCCGCCAGGCCGGCCTGCCGGGCACGCTGCCTCAACCGTTGCCAGATCGACTGAGCCGTCAGGCGCGATCCGTGTTGCCCGATAAATAGCGCTGGCTGGGCGCTGAACCGGTCTGTCTGGGATCGTTCAGCCAACCATAGCCTCAATGCCGCCAGAGCTGCTGAACCAACGGGCACCGAGCGGCGTTTACCCCCTTTTCCCAGAACATGGGCTTGCGCCGACTCCAGATCAATCCACCCGCGCGCCTGTGCGCTGGCCACCACATCAAGCCCGGTCAGTTCTGACACCCGCAGTCCACTGCCATACAACAACTCCACCATGGCCGCATCGCGCGCCTGCAGCCACGGGTCCTGGTTCGCGTCATGAAAATCCGCCAATCGCATCGCCTCGTCCACATCCAGTGCCTTGGGCAGTGGTTTGGCAGCCTTGGGCGCCCGAACATCCTGCACCGGATTGCTCGGCACCAGCCCCTCTCGCCCAAGCCAGGCATAAAAGCCTCGCCAGCAGGAAAGCACCAGCGCAATCCCCCTCCCACTGCGGCCAGCACCGTGCATTTGTGCCACCCATCGGCGGATATGGGCCGCGTGAACCTGCAGCAGCGCCAACTCGGCCGCCTGCGCAGATGCCGCCAGTTGTTTCAATTGGTGCCGGTATAACTCTACCGTGCGGCCGGCCAGTCGCTTTTCGACCCGCACATGTTGCAGGTACCGCTCGATCAGGTCTTCCATTGCCCTGGACCCGCCACCAGACTGGCAGCGACTGCCAAGCAACGGGAATCATGCGAAGGAGGGCCGGAGCACATAGGACCTAACGCAATTGGGATAGTGCCGCAGAGGCCATCTCGGCAATTCTTTGCAGGTAATCGGTGCCCATGGTGCTGGCAAAGCGCTGCGGATCGGGCGAGGCCAGCACCAGCAAGCCAAATACGGGCAAGTCCTGCTCGGTTTGTGCTGCGCTGGTCACTGCCCTAAGGGGCAACAAGGCCAGAGATGCGGCCTGGTCTGGGACCTCAAGCCAATGCACCACATCAAAGCCGGCATTGACCCCGCAATAGGGCTCGGTCAACGACCCGCCCAGACGCCGGGCATCGTCACTCACCCCGCTGGAAAAATCACGTCCAATGTGGGACGCGTTCACCTCCCATAAGCGAATCGCCACCTGAGGCACAGAGAACTGGCTGCGAATTGAATCGACAATGCGCTGCGGCATCGCCTCGGGCACCTGCTCCAGCAACAACTGCACTGCCCATTGCAGGAGCTTGTCGGACAAGGCCATGTTTTCAGTGCCATTGCGGAAGATCTCCATGACCCGGCGCTCGAGCAGTCTGTTTTTTTCCCGCAGCATTTCAGCCTGACGCTCTTGCAGACTGACGGTTCGCCGGCTGTGCGGACTGACCAGTTGCACGGTTGCCAGCAGGTCGGCATGTCGGTCAAAAAATTCCGGGTTGTGGCTCAGATAAAGCGCAATGTCGTCTTCAGTGATTGGATTAAGGGGGTTATCGGATTGCATGGACGTGTCAATTGAATCGCGAGTCGGTTGATGGCAACTTTACTTCAGGCAAATTTGTGGAGGGTCAGTCTGCTCGGGAAAGCTCAATTTCCCCTTCAAAGACCGTCTCGGCCGGCCCCGTCATGAAAACATGGGCCTGCAGATTGGCCGGCCCACCACGCCATTCAATGGTCAGCAGGCCACCACGGGTCTTCACATCGACCCGCTCATCGAGCAGCCCAAGACGGATGCCGCTGACCACAGCGGCGCAGGCACCCGTGCCGCAAGCCAGCGTCTCGCCAGCGCCACGTTCATAAACACGCAGTTTCGCGTTGGCGCGGTCGATCACCTGCAGATAGCCCGCATTGACCCGCCGCGCAAAGCGCGCATGCTGCTCAATCTTGGGCCCCTGGGTGGAAACAGCAGCGGCGTCCACATCATCGACCAGCTGGACCGCGTGCGGGTTGCCCATCGAGACCAAGGCCACCATGACCCTGTCATGGGCCACTTCCAACGGCCACATCTGCCAGCTGCCCCGGGCCTGGGGGCTGAGTCCCCGCTCATCAAAATGCAGGCTGGCCAGCTCAAAAGCCGGGGGACCCATGTCAACGGTGACCCGGCCATCGTCTTGCAGCCGCGGGGTAATCACGCCACCCTTGGTTTGCACACAAATCGTGGTCTTGTCAGTCAAGCCCCGGTCATGCACATAGCGGGCAAAGCAACGCGCCCCGTTGCCACATTGTTCGACTTCGTGGCCATCGGCGTTGTGGATCACGTATTCAAAATCAATACCCACAGCAGGCGATGGACGGACCGACAGGATCTGATCAGCACCAATGCCAAAATGTCGGTCAGCCAGTTGCCGATACTGCTCAGCGTTCAACCCAAGCGTTCCCTGGGTCTCATCAAGCACGATGAAATCGTTACCGGCACCCTGCATTTTGGTAAAACGAATCCGCATGGCTTCAAATTATCCGCTGATTTAGGCCTTATCCTTGATGCTTTTGACACCACAACCGACAGAGCCCCTCACTATGAAATTGCCTGACTGGACCCCTGAGCGCAAACCGCAACCGCAAGAACTTGTTGACGCCATTCTCAAGCGCCGTGGTGGCTCCCTGCTCAATCTTGACAAGGCCCTGTTGTGGAGTGAACCCCTAGCCCGTGGCTGGAACACCTATCTGAAGGCAGTTCGCACCGAGCTTCCAACCAGCCGCCGCCTGCGCGAGCTGGGCATTTGCACTGTGGCCCTTCTCACAGGCGCCCATTATGAATTTCATCATCATGCCCCAGACTTTCTTGCTGCCGGCGGTAGCCAGATTCAGCTGGATGCGCTGCAGGCGTTTCTCGAGGCCAACCCGCGCGGCGAACCGCAAGATCCCAGCCTGGATGAACTCGATCGTCTGGTGATTCGTTATGCCGCGCAGATGACTTTGGATGTGAAAGTGGCTGACGAAGTTTTTGCCGGTTTGCGCCAGCATTTTGACGAGACCCAGATGGTGGAACTGACCAGCGCCATCGCCACCTACAACATGGTGGCGCGCTTTTTGGTGGCTTTGGGCATTACCCCGGAAACCTGATCCGCGAACGTTTGGCTGTGGTTGACCGCCTGCCCCTGTCACAGGGCCAGGACGCATTGGCATCAGTAGGCGGAACCGCCAGCGGCCGTTGGCTCCAGGTTTTCGCTCAAGTCACCCCCCTGCTGAAGCCTTTGAATGATTGGCTCGCTCTGCGCCGTGCTTGCGCTGGCTGCCGCCCCGTGTGCCAGGCTCTGAGCCAACTGTTGCTTGATCGTGTTGACTTCAAGCTGTCCTACCAGCAGGGCTGCTACGCCCAGCGCGGTCAAGGCGGCCACGCCGATAAGTCCCCATCGGAGGTACTCCTGCAGCGTGTGAACCGGCTTCAAACTCAGAGTCGATTCCGTCCTAAACCTGTCAGCATTTTTCATGGCGCCCTCCTGGCCCGATCAAACGCGAGCGAGTTGAAGGCTAAGCCCAAAAAAAGGGGGAAATCCTGATTCAGATCAGCTTAATCTGAACTGACTACACCCCTTACCTGTCAGGGATTCACGGTAGCAGCCCGGCCAGGCTCAGTCAGGCTTGATATTGTTATCGCGCACCACCTTGCCCCAGGTATCCATCTGACGCTCAACAAATGCCTGCCCCGCCTGTGGTGTGCCGCCCAATACATCAATTCCCTGGGCTTCCAGGCGCTGGGCCACATCCGGCTGAGCCATCGCCTTGCTGATGGCCGAATTCATCCGCTGCACAATGTCTGCCGGGGTTTTGGCTGGCGCCAATACTGCCCACCAGGCCGGCGCGTCAAAGCCGGCAAAGCCACTTTCAGCAATGGTTGGCACCTCTGGCAACTTGGCACTGCGCTTGGACGTAGTGACCGCCAAGGGTCTCAGACGTTTGCTGTCGATATGCGGCTTGGTCACGAAAATTGAACCGATTGAAAGAGGCACATGACCGGCAACCGCATCGTTCATCAGTGGGCCGCCTCCCTTGTACGGAACATGGTTGAAGTTCATACCACCGTTCTTGCCTAGAAGCGCCATGGCCAGATGGCCCAAACTACCCGAGCCAATCGAGCCGTAGCTGACCCCCTTGGCATTTTTGGCCTGGGCAACCACATCGGCAAAACTCTTCAACTCAGACGCTGCGGGCGCGGCCAAAACCATGGGCGAAGTCCCCACCACGATAACAGTCGTGAGGTCTTTGCGCGAATCAAATGGCAGGTTTGGCATCAGGGCCGGGTTGACGCCATGGGTGTCAAAGACTACCGCAAAGGTGTACCCATCGGCGGGCGATGCCGCAACTGCAGCCGCACCAATTGATCCGGATGCCCCACCCTTGTTTTCAACAATCACGCTCTGACCCAGTTCCTTTTGCAAGTGTGGCGCAAAAATACGCGACAACTGGTCAACCGAGCCGCCAGGCGGAAAAACCGCCACCAGCTTGATCGCTTGCTTGTTGGGCCAGGCTTGCGCCAGCGCAGGCAAGGGCATCGCCAGCAAAGCTGCCGCCAGCAGGCTGGCGCCTAAAGTAATTCGTTTTTTCGTCAATCGTTTATTCACACCAAGTCTCCTTAAGTCGTTGGCTTTGCGCCAATGGTTCACAATCACAGCATGGTAAGGCCAAATCAACGCATAACACCTCCCGGCGCCCAAACGCCAAACACATCATTGCCGATTCGACTGGGACGTCGGCAAGGCCAACTGGTTGAGGTCCATGCCCATGAGCCAGCTTTTGGCGAACTGGCGCTGGTGAGCCCGGACGGCCAGTCTGAGCACGGCCTGGACTGGCAGAGTGAGCGCCCGGTTGCCCTGCTGCACAATGTTCAGCGCCTGACAGCACCCAATCCGGGCACCATGACCGGGCCGGGTACCAACAGCTACTTGGTTGGAGACATGGCTACCGGCTATATCGTGATCGATCCTGGCCCTGACCTGCCGACCCACCAGCAACGCCTTTGGCAGGCCACTGGCGGTGATATTCGGATGATTGTCTGCACCCATTCTCATGCCGACCACTCACCCGGCGCCCGGCCGCTGCAAACTTTGTGCGCCAACCGGCCGCCCATTTTGGGCCTGCCTTCAGCCGATACCGCCAGGCCCAACAGCCACTTTCGACCCGATCGAGCCCTGATTGAGGGTGAGCAACTCCAACTCTCTGACAAAAGTGAGCAAGCACATACTTTGCGTGCAATATTTACGCCTGGCCATGCAGCGAATCATGTCTGCCTGGTTCTGGAGGAGGACGGGCTGCTGTTTTCCGGTGACCACATTCTCAACGGCAGCACTACGGTGATCGATCCGCCTGATGGCGACATGAGCGCTTACCTAGACTCCCTGGACAAGCTTGATGGCGCGTGCAAGGATTGGGGCGCTGAATTTATCCTTCCAGCACACGGCCATGTGCTCGGCGGTGCGCGGGCTGCCATTGCAAGGCTCAAAGCGCACCGACTTCAGCGGGAGGCCAAAATACTCAAGGTGATGCAAGCACGGCCAGACGCCTCGGAAGATGACTGGCTGGCCGCGGCGTATGACGATGTGCCATCGGCCCTTTGGCCAGTTGCCCGCCGCTCCTTGCTGGCCCATCTTCGGCGCCTGAAGGAACTTTCTGGGGAAATTTAACCCTAATCTGCGAGTGCTTTATGAATCGCTTACATTAGTAACCGATCCCTTGGATTGTTGTTTTACAGGAAGACCCCATCATGCGTATCACCACCAAGAGCCGATTTGCCGTCGCCGCCATGGTCGATATTGCCCTGCGCGAGCATAACGGACCCGTGTCACTGAAGGACATCAGCAAGCGACATCAGATTTCAGTTTCTTATCTGGAGCAGATGTTCAGCCGACTGCGCCAGCATGGCCTGGTCCGTAGCACCCGGGGCCCGGGTGGCGGTTACGCCCTGGGCCGCAAGCCACAGGAAATTTCGGTGGTCGACATTGTGAGCGCAATTACGGGCCCCGTCAGGTCATCCGCCCAACCCGACAACCGGGATAGCGAAAACCTGACCCGCGACCTGTGGAACCGGCTGGACGCCAAGATGGCCGACTACATGCACTCAGTTCGACTGTCTGAGCTGGTTACCGAGCAATTGGCCACCGGCGTCAAGGTTGAATCTCGTCCCGGCAAGCGCGGCGTCTTTGCCAAACCCAAGGACACCTTGGTCAAACCCAGCGCACCCAATTCGGTATTCACTTGGGGTAAAAGCCTGCTCGCACAAGGCTGAGCTACGGCCCTGGCTTGCACATCGGCAAGCTGATTTCTTCTTTCTTAGCCTGGCCTGAAAGCTATTGCGCGCGGACAATCCGCCTGACTCCAAGGCTTATGGTTCGATTGCGGCCTGTTCACCCAGCAGGTGTGTCACCAACTCACAAAAACCGTCACTCGCTTCGGCGCGGGTAATAAAGGCCGGTGGGCTTTTCATCAAGCCCAGGAATGGTGCGATGTTGGCCACACCCACCGAGAGTTGGAATTTGGCAAACATCGGCTCATCGTTCAGAGAGTCACCGACATAAACGCAACGAGGCTGGGCGGTTCGCTCATCCCAGCCATGTGTTTGCTCAAGCCAGCGCAGGCAAGCCTGTTGCTTGTTATGGGTGCCAAACCAGCCATTGACATGAATGGAACTTACTTTGGCCGTCATGCCCAGAGAGCGCATGGTTTGGGCGATAGCCTCGGCCTCCAGAAGCGACAAAGCCGGCCGAACATCCTCCGCAAAATCAATGGCCAGGTCATAAAGTCGATAAGCCTGATCACTGGCCAAGGCGGCTGTCGGGTGTCGGGCCAGAACCTGCTCCTTGACATGGTTGATTTGGACTTGCAGCGCTTCGCCCGGTTCAGGGTACGCCAGATAGTTGCGTTGCAGAGTGTTCGTTACAGGTGCGTAAGCAAACCAGAAGGCGCCGTTCTCCCCGATCACTGCATCGATCGGCCACATGCGGGCAAAGTGATCACACCACCCCGCAGGACGCCCAGTGACCGCCACTGCCTGACGCCCCAGCGCGCGCCAGCGCTCGAGCGCAGCCAGGGCTTCCGATCGTAAGTGGCCGTGATGGGTGAAGGTGTCATCGATATCGAAAAACAGAACCTCGATGGTTCGGTCTGGTTTCAACTCATCAAGTGGACGCATTGAAGGCGGTCTCAGATGATTCGTTTTCTGACCGCGGTGACAAGGACCTCAGCCAGCAACACAATCAGGAAGATCGATGCCAGTATCAGCGAAACCCGGTCCCACTGAAACAGGTTCATGGTGCTGTCAAGCGCCATACCAATGCCCCCGGCACCGACCAGGCCGAGAACTGCAGACTCCCGCACATTGATATCCCAGCGAAACAGTGCCACCGACCAGAAGGTGGGGGACAGTTGTGGCCAGTAAGCTTTGAGCAAAACGGTCATCGGACTTGCGCCCGTCGCCTGCAGGGCTTCCACGGGTTTTGTATCGCATTCTTCCAGCGCCTCACCGATGAGTTTTCCAACGAAACCGATCGACCTGAAGGCGATCGCCACCGTTCCGGCCAGCGCGCCCGGGCCAAAAACACCGACAAAAAGCAGCGCCCAGATCAGGGAATTGACCGAGCGAGAGGCCACCAGCAGCAGGCGCGCCACCAGATTCAGAGGCTTGGAGCGAACAATGTTGCCGGCCGACAGGATGCCAAGCGGAACTGCCAACAATATGGACATGGCGGTGCCCAAGGACGCAATATGCATCGTCTCAAGCAGGGGCTGATGGACGCCATCCAGGTAAAAGGCCCAGTCGATTGGCCACATCCGGGTGAGCAGGTCCTGCATCTGGGCTGGCGCATCCCAAAGAAATTCCGGGATCACCTCGACATGACGGATCGACAGGACTACAGCCGCCACCAGAATCACCAGCAAAAGCCAACGACCAGCCCGCTCTATAGGGGTAAAGCGCGTCCATGGCCTGGATGCAGGCAAGCCACCCGGCTCGGTGCTTAAGGTTGCCGGTTCAGTCATCGCTGCCCCTGGCGTCTACGCCTAGAATCTTTCGCACCCAGCGCGCTCCTGTTTCGCCGACCATGATCATCGCCACAATCGCAAGAACGATGGCACAAACGAAGTCGTAGTCATAGCGCTGAAAAGCGGAGAACAGGGTTCCTCCTATACCTCCAGCGCCCACAATGCCCACCATGGTCGAGTTGCGCAGATTGGAGTCAACCTGATAGCTGGCAAATCCCACAAACCGCGACATCACCTGGGGAAATACACCGTAGGTCAGCAAGCTGACAAATGGCGCGCCAGTGGCTCGAACCGCTTCAACCTGCTTGGGAGAAATTTCCTCGATAGCCTCGGTGAAAAGCTTGCCGATAAAGCCAATCGAGGCCACCGTCAGGGTGAGAATGCCGGCCATGGCTCCAAAGCCTACAGCTTTGACAAAGATGATCGCCACAATGACCGGATGAAACGATCGACACACCGCCACCAGCCCTCTGATCGGCAACGTCACCCAGGACGGCATCAGGTTTCGTGCGCCAAAAATACCAATCGGCAGGGCAAGGACAACGCCCAGAAATGAGGCCAGGATCGAAATCTCCAGGCTTTCCAGCAGCCCTCGTGCCATGGAATCAGGCTGAAGGATGGCTGGCGGGAACATTCGGCCAAGGAATTTGGCACCGTTGTCCAGGCCGAGAATGAAACGAGCCCAGGTGATATCGAGTTGCGCCGCCGCAAAGAGAAGGTAGGCCAGGCCGATGGCCCAGCCCAACCACACCAGTGGTTTTCTCTCGAAGGCTAGTGGAGCCATTCCTCCCCGCCGTAAATGGACTGCAGAATCTGCTGCGTCAGACCGGAAGGCGCCCCGTCATAAACCACCGCGCCCTCAGACATTCCGATGATGCGCGACGCAAACCTTTGCGCCAGGACAACATCGTGCATGTTGATCACGATGGGAATTTGAAGACGCTTTCCCATGTCCACCAGGATCTGCATCACCTCGACCGAGGTCTTGGGATCCAGGGAAGACGTGGGCTCGTCCGCCAGCAATAACTTGGGGTGCTGCATGACAGCGCGCGCAATACCCACCCGCTGGCGCTGCCCCCCCGAGAGACTGTCAGCGCGCTGATGCTCAAAGCCTGTGAGGCCCACCTGGTCCAGCAGAGTGAAAGCCAGATCGATATCCTCCTGCCGATAGCGCCTGAGCCAGGCACTCCAGGCTGACATATAGCCAAGTCTTCCGCTCAGCACGTTTTCCATGACCGTCAGGCGTTCGACCAGGTTGTACTCCTGAAAGACCATGCCAATCTGTCGGCGCATCTCACGCAAGGGCTTGCGCCCAAGCCCCACCAGTTCCTGTCCCTGAAACCAGATTTCGCCAGAGCTGGGTTGCACCAGTCGATTGATGCAACGAATGAGTGTGGACTTGCCGGTACCAGAGGGGCCGATGATGGCGACCACCTCGTTAGCGCCCAATTCGAGGGAAATTCCCCTAAGCACCGGTTTACCAACTGCGTACGACTTCTGCAGGTTCCTGATTGAAAGTCCCAAGTGCATGCAAAGCCGCCCGGATTATTTCTTCTTGGCAGCAGCCTTAGCCTGTTCTTGCTCGTACGCGGCTTTGTCAAACTTCTGACCACCCGCTTCTGAAACCTGTCTGACCACAGCCCAATCCTTCTCGAAGGAAACCGGGAAAAAACGATCGGCCCCGGCAAATGCCTTTTTCATCTCCTCAGGGAATCGATAATCGTAGAAACACTTGAGCATCTGATCGCGAAACTTGGGCTCAAGGTCATGGGCGTAGGCAAAGGAGGAGGTGGGGAACTTGGGGCTGCGGTAGAGAATTCTGAAGTCCTCTTCCTTGACCTGCCCCCGGGCGACCATCCGCTCAAACACATCAGAGGCCACGGCCGCGCCGTCGTAGTCGCCGGAATTCACGCCCATCACCGATTGGTCGTGCTTGCCGGAAAACAGAATGTTGTAATCCTTGCCCGGGGTCAGCCCCTGCTTGGGAAAGAGTGCCATAGGCGCCATGTGACCTGAGTTGGAGGAGGGCGAGGTATGGGCAAATTTTTTGCCCTTGAGGTCAGTCATGGTCATGAAACTGCTCCCTTTCTTGACGATGACAATCAGGTTATAGCCCTGGAACTCCTTTTCATACCCCTTGACTGCGAATGGGATCGCGCCAGCAATATTGACGGCAAACGCCGTGGGACCGGTAGAGAAACCGCCGACATGCAAGCGTCCTGAGCGCATGGCTTCAATTTCAGCCGCATTGGATTGGACCTGGTAGAAGACGACCCGTTTTTTTGTGCAGGCCGCCAGATGGTCAGTAAAGGGCTTGAAAATCTTTTCGTAAACCGCGGGGTCTTCAACCGGGGTGTAGGTAAAGACCAGGGTATTGGGGTTTTTGAGTTTCTTTGGATCTTGGGGTGTATCGGCCACCAGATCCTTGTTTTCATCGCAGTACAGCTTGTCCAGATCGCCCCGATGAGCGCAATTGTCCTGGGCCAAGACCACCGAGGCGAACAACAGGGCGGCTAAGGAAATTAGGTACTTCAGCATAACGGTCTCCTGACTAGGCTAGGTAATTTCTGACACAGGTATCAAAACCGCACTGATTATGAAGCAATTAACCCCCGCCTCGTGTAGAAGGACAAGTGTGAAGCGCGCCGATAAGCCGGATTCTGTGTCGTCGGAGTTGCCTCCGCCGGGGCCACCATCAATCTGGGCCGGGGGTCACCCCACCGGCTCGGTGCTACCTACCCGCCAGCTCTGCGAGCCGCATCGTCGCTGGCCTACTTGGTATTGCTGCGCGTAGAGATTGCCCGTTTCACCCGAACTGAATCGGCTCGTCTCTGTTGCTCTGATCCTCGCCTTACGGCGGAGAGGTGTTACCTCCTACGCTGCTCTGTGCAGTCCGGACTTTCCTCCAGTGCGCCCTTTCGGGACTTGCACCAGCGGTGGCCTGGCGTGCTTCACAAACCAATTATCGCCTGAGCCACCCTTTAAAGCTTCAATCTTTGACCCAACACAACGATAAAGATTCAATTTGGAAACAGAATTCCTGACCCCCACCAACCACTCACGTCATGCTGGCACCTTTTGAATCCAGCCCCACTTGGAGAGGTCGTAGCTACTCCCTCAAAACCAGCTTGACTGCCCTTGTGCTGTTGTGTGTCGTGCCGCCGGTTGCCATCAGCGCCTGGCTGTTGTGGGACAACTACCAATTCAAACTAAGTCGCGCCGAAGAACAGACCATGGGGTTGGCGCGAGATGTTGCGGCGGCGTTTGATCAGGAACTCGCCAGCATTGAGACTGCCCTGAAGGTGCTGGCAACCGCCCCTGAATTGATGCGCGAGGACTTGGCCGGGTTTCATCAAAGAGCCAGAGAGGCCCTAATTGCCGGGTCCGTCTACAACTACATCCTCACCGACCGCAACGGCCGGATGGTGATGAACACCCTGGTCCCCTACGGCAAGCCTCTTCCCAGTTCTGGCACGCCTCCTCAACTTGCAGCTGTTTTCACCACTGGAAATACCGTCCTGACCGACTTCTTCATCGGCCCAGTCACTGGCAAGCCAGCTCTCGCCATGGGGGTGCCAGTTCGAATCCAGGGCGAGGTGAAATACAGCCTGAACATAGGCCTGTCACCCGACCGTCTCAATCAGAAACTCAATGATTTCAAATTAACCAACGGCTGGCTGATTGCCGTGCTGGATCAAGCTGGCACGATCGTCGCACGGTCGCGGGATGCGCAACGGTTTGTCGGCCAGAAGGCCGTGCCACCCCTGGTAGAGGCGCTTCCACAGAAAAGCGAGACGCACCTTCGCATACCCACCAAGGAAAACATACCCACTTTCGCCAGCCTCAAACAGATTGGCAAGTGGCGGTGGGGTGTTGTCGTTGGCATGCATCGATCGATTCTGCGCGCCCAATTACTGCCGCAGGTCTGGTTTGTTCTGGCGATCACCCTCGCAGCCCTCCTGCTTAGTCTGCTGGGGGCAGCAAAGCTGGCGGGCCGGGTGCTGACAACCGTGCGCAATATCAACCAATCGGCCAAGTCGATTCATACCGGCGAGCGGATTTACCTGCCTGAAATTCAGTTCAAGGAGGCCGAGGCTGTGGGCTCAGCCCTGGCGAAGGCTGGTGCAGCTATGCAAGAAATGACTTTTCGTGCCCAGCATGACCCCCTCACCGGCCTGGCCAACCGCCTGTTGTTCACCGAGAACGCCAAACGTAATTTGGCGCTGGCGCAACGCAACGGCCAGGAGCTGGCCGTACTGGCAATCGATCTGGACAACTTCAAATTGGTAAACGACATCGACGGTCACGCGGCGGGTGATCAGGTACTGATCGAAGCAGCCAGACGCATCGAGCGGGCGGTACGCAGCTCCGATCTGGTCGCACGATTGGGTGGGGATGAATTTCTGGTCTTGCTCACCGAAACCAATACCAGCCATGCCCGTCAAACCGCCGATCGCATTGTCAGCGCACTGGCCAAGCCTTATCCAATGACCGCGCAAGCGGTTGCAGGGTCTGTTGGCATCGCGCTCTACCCTGCTGACAGTCAAACGCTACAGGGCCTGATACATGCTGCGGACCACGCCATGTATGAAGCCAAGGCAGAGGGGCGTAGGCAGGCGTCCTAGGTTCATTCGACCTGAACCATTTGCGATTGGGCGCGCGATTCATTGATTTACTTGTCATCGAGACATCCTCTGCTTGATCAACACAAGCCCACATGATCCGGTTGACCGAACTCAAACCGCCCCTGGCTGAATCTCCCATTCACAAGCGGCGGGCGGCTGATGCTTCATCGCGCAAAGATCTGCGCATACACGGCAACAAGCTGACTCACGCCATCAACGACAAGGTAAGCAGCGAAGCCATGGTGGAATAGACGATGGCACGTGCGATGCTGGCCACCGGCACACCATAGCGCAAGGCCAGCGCGAAGGGCATCGCACCGCAGGGCCCGGCCGCCACCAGCAACGCCGGATCGTGCCATCCCACGGCCGCGGCAGGCAACTGCGCCAGCAGGCCCCAGGCCAGCATGGGATGCAGGACGACTTTGATGCCAGCAATGCCCCACGCAGCCCCATCCCGCTTGCACGCCCCGGAGGCCGACAGCATGATGCCCAGCGCAAACAAAGCCACAGGTGCGGCAGTGGCACCAACAAAACTGGTGAACGTGCCAATACCCGCATGCAGCGGCACCCTCAGCAGATTGACCGTCAGCGCGGCCGCGATGGCCAGCAGCAGGGGATGCCCCACCAGCTGGCGCGTGGCCAGCCGCCACGACCCCCGGCCGTGCTCAGCCAGTTCCAGCCCCACGATATGGGCACTGAAGATCAACGCCGCGTCGATGGTGATAATCCCGGCAATTGGCGCTCCGGCTGCCTCGCCGTAAAGAATGTGCGCCATCGGCAGGACGAACAGCACGTGGTTGACGAAACTGGCCGTCATGCCCAGCAAGAGCGCCTCGCGCCAGCCGCGCCGGAACACGAAGCGTGCCAACGCCGCACCGGCGGCATACACCAGCGCCTCCGAGACAAAGTAGCCGCCCAGTACATGCCACTGGAAGTGGGCGATGTCGACCCGACTTAACAGGCCGAACAACATCGTCGGCAAGCTGATGAACAGTACGAAGCGGTTGAGCATGCCGGCCGCCGCTGCGTCGAACAGGCCTTGGCGCGCAAACAGCATGCCGACGCCCAAGATGGCGAACACCGGCAGCACCGGGTTGAGCAGGGTTTGCAGGACGGGAGGCAAGTGCGATCAACCGACCAAGCGACCGTTGAGCGGATAGGCCGGATCGGTGTAGCCGGGTGTGGACGGGTGGCCGGGGCGCACCAACGTATCGACCAGGGCCTCATCCTCGGCCGCGAACACGTAGTCCAGCGCGGGCGTGTAGTCTTGCCATTGTTTGAGCGTGCGCGGGCCGGCAATCACCGAGCTGATAATGCGATTGGCCAGTACCCAGGCGGTGGCGAACTGCGCCAGCGAAATGCCGCGCGCTTCAGCATGCGACTTGAGCCGTTGCGCGATCAGCAGGGATTCCTCGCGAAATTCCGTCTCCATGATGCGCTTGTCAGCGCGTCCGGCACGTGAGCCTTCAGCCGGTTTGGCGCCCGGCGCGTATTTTCCCGAGAGCACACCTCGCGCGATCGGGCTGTAAGGCACCACGCCGATGCCGTAGTGGGCGCAGGCCGGTAGCACCTCCACCTCGGGCATGCGGTTAAGCAGGTTGTAGTAAGGCTGGGAGACAACCGGCCCAGGCATGCCCAGTTCATTGGCGATGCGCATCACCTCGGCGGTGCGCCAGCCGCGGAAGTTGGATACTCCCCAGTAACGGATCTTGCCCGCACGCAGCATGGCTTCGATGGCGCGCAAGGGCTCCTCCAGGTTCATGCCGTTGTAGTCGCGGTGCAGGTAGTAGATGTCCACATAGTCTGTCTGCAGCCGGCGCAGGCTGTCTTCCAGCGCGCGCATCATCCATGTGCGGGAGTAGTGCGTCTGGTTGACGCGCTCGGACATCTTGTTGCCAACCTTGGTGGCCAGAACCCAGTCGTGGCGCGTCGGCCGGATCAACTCACCCACCATGGTTTCGGACACACCGGTGGTGTAGACGTCGGCGGTATCGATGAAATTGACGCCGTGCGCTTGCGCGTCGGCCACGATGGCACCGGCTTCGGCCTTGTCGGTCTGATCGCCGAACATCATGGTGCCCAGACACAGGGCAGAAACTTTCAGATTGCTGGCGCCGAGCAAACGGTAATGCATGGAAATTAATCCTCCAAATAAGATGCTTACATGCTTACTTTAGCAAGCCAGTCTCGCATAGACAGGGCCACACGCCGAAGGCCGACGCCCGCTCGACAGCGTCCAGTACGTCGATGTCATTATGTAGCGCATAATTGCCGCTCTTTTTTCGGAGCCGCCAGCATGAAAGTCGACAACATCCTGCGCACCATCGGCCACACCCCGCATGTGCGCATCAACCGCCTGTTTGGGCCCAGCGCCCAGGTTTGGATCAAGTCCGAGCGCAGCAACCCCGGGGGTTCGATCAAGGACCGCATTGCCTTGGCCATGATCGAGGACGCTGAGGCCCGTGGTCAACTTCAACCCGGCGCCACCATTGTGGAGCCCACCTCAGGCAACACCGGTGTGGGCCTGGCGATGGTGGCCGCGGTCAAAGGTTACAAGCTCATTTTGGTGATGCCCGACAGCATGTCCATCGAGCGCCGCCGCCTCATGCTGGCCTATGGCGCCAGCTTCGACCTCACGCCCCGCGAAAAAGGCATGAAAGGCGCGATTGCGCGTGCCCAAGAGATTGTCGCGGCCACGCCCGGCGCCTGGATGCCGCAGCAGTTTGAGAACCCCGCCAACATTGATGCGCATGTGCGCACCACCGCGCAGGAAATTTTGGCGGACTTCCCGCAAGGCATCGACGCCCTCATCACCGGGGTGGGAACCGGCGGGCACATCACCGGCACGGCGCGTGTGCTCAAGGCGAAATTCCCGAAACTCCAGGTGTTCGCGGTCGAGCCTGCAGCCTCGCCCGTGATTTCGGGTGGCACACCCTCACCGCATCCGATCCAGGGTATCGGCGCGGGCTTCATCCCCCTGAACCTGGACACTTCGATTCTTGCTGGCGTGATCCAGGTCGAAGCCGAACCGGCCCGCGACATGGCGCGCCGCTGCGCCCGCGAAGAGGGCATGCTGGTCGGCATTTCCTCAGGTGCCACCTTGCAAGCCATTGCGCAAAAGCTACCCGAACTGCCTGAAGGTGCTGTCGTGCTGGGCTTCAACTATGACACTGGAGAGCGCTACCTCTCAGTAGATGGCTTTTTGCCCAGCTGAGCTCAGCGCAATGACGCACCGCCCCTCGTAAAATCGGGGCAGATTTCAACCTGGCTTTTGCCCGATCACCACGGGCCTGCAAACCATGATCCGCCTGACTGAGCTCAAGCTCCCGCTCGAGGCCTTGCCCGTCGAGCACCGGCGCGCCGCTGATGCGCCCACCGAAACCGAGGCCGACCGCACCCCGCCGCCGCAGCCCATTGAGACCCTGCGGGTTTTGGCCGCACAAGTCCTGCACCTGCAGCCTTCGGACATCGTCGAGCTGACGGTATTCAAGCGCAGTTTTGATGCGCGCAAAGCGCAGCTGCAAGCGGTGTTCATAGTGGATGTGCACCTGAACCCGGCGCTCAGCGACACCGAGGTCATGGAGCGCGCTCGCAGCCCGCACGTCCTGCCCACCCCCGACATGAGCTGGCACCCGCCCGTCACCGCGACCCACGACATGGGCGAATATGGTGAGCGCCCGGTGGTGGTCGGCTTCGGGCCGTGCGGCATGTTGGCCGCCTTGACCTTAGCGCAAATGGGCTGCAAGCCTCTGGTGCTCGAACGTGGCACCACCGTGCGCCAGCGCACCAAGGATACCTGGGCCCTCTGGCGCAAAAAAATGCTGAACCCTGAATCAAATGTCCAGTTTGGTGAAGGTGGCGCCGGCACCTTTTCCGATGGCAAGCTCTACAGCCAGATCAAGGACCCGCGCCACCTGGGGCGCAAAGTGATGCACGAGTTCGTGCAGGCCGGTGCCCCCGCCGAGATTCTGGTCGAAGCGCACCCGCATATCGGCACCTTCAAGCTGGTCAAAGTAGTGGAAGGCATCCGTGAGCAGATCCTTGCGCTGGGTGGCGAGATTCGTTTTGAGCAACGGGTGACGGATGTGTTGCTGGGCGAAGATGAGACTGGCCACAAGAGGGTGTTGGGATTGAAGGTGCTGGATGGCTCTGTCGGCCAGAGCTACGATCTTTGCGCCTCCCATGTGGTGATGGCTCTGGGACATAGCGCCCGCGACACATTTGCCATGCTGTTTGATCGAGGGGTCGAGATGCATGCCAAACCTTTTTCAGTGGGGTTTCGCATCGAGCACCCGCAGGGCCTGATCGACCGCGCCCGCTGGGGGCAACACGCGGGTCACCCGCTGCTGGGCGCGGCCGATTACAAACTGGTTCACCATGCCAGCAACGGCCGCACGGTCTACAGCTTCTGCATGTGCCCGGGGGGAACAGTGGTAGCCGCCACCTCCGAGCCAGGTCGAGTGGTGACCAATGGTATGAGCCAATACTCGCGCAATGAGCGCAATGCCAATGCCGGGATCGTGGTGGGCATTGATCCGCAGGACTATCCCAACGGCCTGGGTGATGTCGCGGATTGGCAGGCCGCCTTTGGCGACGAACTTGGTTTGCACTACGCGCTTCAGGCCACCGCCATGACCCAGCAGCAGCCCGCCCAACACCATCCATTGGCGGGCATTGTGTTGCAACGCAAATGGGAAGCCCAGGCCTACGCCTTGGGCGGCAAGACTTACCTGGCTCCCGCACAGCTGGTGGGTGACTTTATGGCGGCCCGCCCCTCGGACCAACTTGGAAGCGTGCAGCCCTCCTACAAACCTGGGGTTCTGCTGGGCAGCCTGGATCAGGCCCTGCCCGGCTACGCGATTGAAGCCATCCGAGAAGCCCTGCCTGCGTTTGGCAAAAAAATCAAAGGATTTGACATGCCCCAAGCGGTGCTGACCGGCGTGGAAACACGAACCTCGTCGCCCCTGCGCATGCCGCGCGGTGACAATCTGCAAAGCCTGAACGTGCGCGGCCTCTATCCGGCGGGCGAAGGGGCCGGTTATGCCGGCGGCATCCTGTCAGCCGGTGTGGATGGCATCAAAGTTGCTGAAGCCCTGGCTACTGATCTGCTGAAGCAGAATTAAAAAACCGCCGAACTTGCGCTCGGCGGCCTGATGAAAAGTGCGCTTGCCGCTCAGTCGCGCACGCTTTGCAAAGCGGCAATCCGCTCCTCAATCGGTGGATGGGTCGAGAAAAGCTGACCGATGCCACCGGCAATCCCCATGGCCTGCATGCTCTTGGGCAATTCGGCCGTGTGCAAGCCACCCAACCGGGCCAGGGCGTTGATCATGGGCTGGCGACGGCCCATGAGTTGGGCCGATCCGGCGTCAGCACGAAATTCGCGCTGACGCGAAAACCACGCCACGATGATGGCCGCCAGAAATCCCAGGATGATGTCCAGCACAATGGTCGTGACCAGGTAGCCAATTCCAGGCCCCGAGCTCTCCTCATCGTTGCGGCGCAGAAAACTGTCCACCGCGTAGCCTATGACCCGGCTGAGGAAAACCACAAAGGTGTTCATCACGCCCTGGATCAGGGTCAGGGTCACCATATCACCGTTGGCAATATGGGCTACTTCATGGCCAATCACTGCCTCGACTTCCTCGCGCGTCATGTTCTGCAATAAGCCGGTGGACACTGCCACCAGCGCTGAATTCTTGAATGCGCCAGTGGCAAATGCATTGGGGTCGCCCTCGAAGATCCCCACTTCCGGCATGCCGATGCCGGCCTGATCGGCAAACTTTTTCACAGTATTGACAATCCAGGCCTCATCGGGTGACTGAGGCTGCTCAATCAGCTGGACCCCAGCGCTCCATTTGGCCACTGGCTTACTAATCAGCAGGGAAATGATCGCCCCGCCAAAACCGATCACCAGGGCGTACCCGAGCAACAGCCCGAGATCCAGCCCCTGACTGGTGAGATAACGGTTGACACCCAACAGGCTGGCCACAATGCCCAGCACAACGACGACTGCCAGATTGGTCAAAACAAAGAGAATGATTCGTTTCATGGTTTCTTTCAGCAACAGCCTGACATGAAGACTGGTGGACCAAATACTAAGGGCTGAATTTCAGAAATCAAGCGCACCGAAACAAAGCCATACAGTTTGTGGCCGTTTCAGACGATTACGCTTTGATGCCAGCGCGATGCGCCCTGAATACCTGTGGATCGTCGTAGAAATCCGGCTCTTGATTGCCAGGCCACCATCCTGGTATCCCCAGTACCGGCAACGGGTGATAAGGCTTGCTGATCAGGAACTCGGCCTCCAGATGCTGGCTCAACCACCCATCAAGCGCCGAAAGATCAGGCGCTACAGCCCCAACGCGCAGCACATGAGCAGTGATCGCCTTGCGCGGTTCAATCAGTTTTTCCATCAGGGCGTGACCAAACAGAAAAAGTTGCGCTTCGTCCCAGAGCGGTCGCAGTTTCCCGAACAGGCGAGCCCAGTCGCGGGCAGCCAGTGCTTGCCACAACTCATCCGGGGCACACAACAGAGCCGCATTCTCATCAAAAACAGTTACCGCATCGCGCAATGCACCACGAACTGCAGCCACGCCATCGCGGCCGATCGCTTGCGCCTGCAGTTGGTTCAGGCGCTGCTTGGCCCGCGGAAAGTGCAACCATACCAGTCCATTGAAGAAATCATGGGCGCCGTCCCGGGTCGGCACGCTGGCAGTTTGGGCAATAAATTGCTCATAGGGCGTGCCGGTGGGTAAGGACATTTGCCGCACAAAGCGAACGGGTGAAGCTGCGTGGGACCGGTTGAGAGCCTGGGCACAGGACAGGCCTTCATCGGTCAGTCGGGCCAGAGGCTCGCCCAAAGTGCGGTACGGCGCCAGCCAGGGCGCCAGCCAGTCAATCCGCTCTAGACCATGCGCCACGGCAAGGTCTCACCGGCGCGCAGAGGTTTGAGCTGCGCCTGACCAAAGGGATAACTGGCCTCAGGAGTCCAGCCTTCCTTGCGCAGGGTGATGCGCTGCTGATTGCGGGGCAGCCCATAGAAATCAGCGCCGTGAAAGCTGGCAAATGCCTCCAGTCGGTCCAGCGCGCCAACAGCCTCAAAGGCCTCGGCATACATTTCAATCGCCGCATGGGCGGTGTAGCAACCGGCACAGCCCACCGCATGTTCTTTCAGATGTGCGGCATGGGGCGCACTGTCGGTACCGAGAAAAAATCTGGGATTGCCGCCTGTGGCCGCGGCCACCAGGGCCTGGCGATGCACCTCTCTTTTAAGGACCGGCAGGCAGTAATAGTGCGGCCGAATGCCGCCGATGAATATGGCATTTCGGTTGTACAGCAGGTGGTGAGCGGTGATGGTGGCACCCAGATATGAATCTCCTTGGGCCACATACTGGGCGGCTTCCCGGGTGGTGATGTGTTCCATCACGATTTTGAGTTCTGGAAAATCGCGCCGAAGCGGCATAAGTTTTTGTTCGATGAACACCGCCTCGCGGTCAAACAGGTCGATATCTGGTGAGGTCACCTCGCCGTGCAACAGCAACAACAGCCCCTCGCGCTGCATGGCCTGCAGCACTGCATAGGTTTTCCGCAGATCGGTGACACCCTCATCGCTGTTGGTCGTGGCACCTGCGGGATACAGCTTGCAGGCCACCACCCCGGCGGCCTTGGCGCGCCTGATTTCATCGGGCGGCAGGTTGTCAGTCAGGTACAAGGTCATCAGGGGCTCAAAGTCCAGCCCGGCCGGCACGGCAGCCTGTATGCGCTGCTTGTAAGCCAAGGCCTGAGCGGCTGTGGTGACCGGCGGCTTGAGGTTGGGCATGATAATGGCCCGCCCAAACTGGCGTGCGGTATGTGGTACGACTGTGGCGAGGGCGTCGCCATCGCGAACATGGAGGTGCCAGTCATCCGGTCGGGTCAGGCTGATTTCTTGTGTCATGCGCGTATTGTCCTAGAGTCGGGGCGGGCCAGGGTTTCAGGTTGGCGTGCGTTGTTGGATGGACCACATGCGCGCATACACCCCATCTGCAGCCAGCAGTTCGGTATGACGACCACGCTCGATGATGCGCCCCTTTTCCATCACCAAGATCTGATGGGCGTTGACCACTGTGGACAGGCGATGGGCAATCACCAGCGTGGTCTTGCCATGGGACGCACTCTCAAGTTCGGCCTGGATGGCCCGCTCATTGGCCGAATCGAGCGCTGAGGTGGCCTCATCAAAAATCAGGATGGGCGGATTTTTAAGAAGGGTACGGGCAATTGCCACCCGCTGCTTCTCTCCGCCTGACAATTTGAGCCCGCGCTCACCCACCATGGTGTCGTACCCCGTCGGGGTGGCCACAATAAAGTCGTGAATATGGGCCGCCCGAGCCGCCGCCTCCACCTGCGCGCGGGAAGCGCCAGGACGGCCATAGGCGATGTTGTACTCAACGGTGTCATTGAACAGCACGGTATCCTGGGGAACGATCCCGATTGCTTGCCGCAGCGAGTCCTGGGTCACCTGTCGGATGTCCTGCCCGGCAATCGTGATTCGACCCGACTTGGAACTCATGGTATCGGTGGCCTGATCCCCGCCCTGAGGTGCCACGCCGATATCGTAGAAGCGGTAGAGCAACCGGGCGAGCGTGGACTTGCCCGCCCCCGAGGGGCCGACCACAGCCACGGTCTTGCCCGCCGGTATTTCGAAGCTCACCCCATGCAGAATCGGTCGAGCCGGATCGTAAGCAAAATGCACCTCCTCAAAGCGAACCGCCACTGGCGCTGGCGGTCCGTCTGGCGCGCCGCTGGCTGTTGGCAGTTGCAAGGCTTTGGCATCGGGCTGATCGGCCACCTCACAGGGCTGGTCCAGCAGCTTGAACATCTTGTCTAGGTCGGTCAGGCTTTGCTTGATTTCTCGATAGAGCACGCCCAGAAAATTGAGCGGGATATAAAGCTGGATCATGAAGGCATTGATCATCACCAAGTCACCCAGGGTCATGCGCCCGTCAATCACACCCTGGGTGGCCCGCCAGAGCATGGCTACCAGTGCGCAGGCAATGATCAGTTGCTGTCCAGTGTTTAGCAGGCTGAGCGAGGTCTGGCTGCGGATGGCCGCGCGTCGGTAGCCCTCCAGGTTTTCGTCATAGCGCCGCGCCTCGAATTCCTCGTTGTTGAAATATTTGACGGTCTCGAAATTGAGCAGCGAATCAATGGCTCGGCTGTGCGCCACGCTATCGAGCTCATTCATGCGGCGCCTGAGCTTGGTGCGCCACTCCGTGATGCTGACTGTGAAGCTGATATAGGCCAGAAGCGCCCCGATTGTGATCCAGGCAAACCAGAGGTCAAACTTGATGGCCAGCAAGGTGAGCACCATGGTGACCTCGATCAGGGTGGGCAGGATGCTGTAGATCGAGTAGGAAATCAGTGAGTTGATGGCCCGCGTACCGCGCTCGATATCTCGGGTGACGCCCCCGGTCTGGCGCTCCAGATGAAAGCGCAGGCTCAGGGCATGCAGGTGGCGAAACACCTGCAGGGTGATACTGCGAACCGCACCTTCGGTGGCTTTTGCAAAAACCAGCTCGCGTAATTCCGTGAAGAACGAGGTCAGAAAGCGTAAGCCGCCATAGGCCAGCAATAACGCTGCCGGCACCACCCACAAGGCCGATGGGTCACTGGGCTGAACCCCCATGCGATCGACCAACTCCTTGAGCAACAGGGGCACCCCCACATTGGATAATTTGGCGCCCACCATGAAGAGCAGGGCCAATAAAACGCGCCACTTGTATTCCCACAGGTAGGGCAGCAGGCGTTTGAGGGTTGGCCAATCCGAGCGTGAAGTTCGCTGGGCTGGGTTGTTGGCTGGTAATGGAACCGCGTTCGGAGCTTGACCACGCATGAGAGACAATCAGGAAAAATTTCTTGCCCGGATTGTCACCCATGTCCAACTCAGCCCTCCACATGACACCGCCTTCAGATGAAGAATTGGTGCTCAAGGTCATCCCCATGCCGGCCGACTGCAACGCCAACGGCGACATCTTTGGTGGCTGGGTGATGGCGCAGGTTGACCTGGCCGGCTCAGTGATTCCGGCTCGTTATGCGGGCGGGCGAATTGCCACCGTGGCGGTCAATGAATTTATCTTCAAGCAACCGGTTCGGGTGGGGGACATCCTCTCCTTTTACGCCAAACTGACCCGGGTTGGTCGCACCTCCCTGACAGTGAAGGTGGAAGTCTTTGCCGAGCGCTTTCGGGCCCAGGGCCAATTTGTCAAGGTGACCGAGGCCAACCTCACCTATGTTGCGATTGATGAACAGGGGCAGCCTCGCGAAGTACCCCACCGACCCTGAACCGATTTCGACCCTGATCGAATAGCACCCCGCTCAGGAGACGATGTAGGCAGCAGAGCCGGTCGAGAACAGCTTGCCATCAGCGGCTCGAAACTCCATGCGGGTTGAAGCCACACGCGAGCCCAGCCGCAGCACTTGAGCATCGATCTGAAAAGCCTCGGCGATCGCCGGACGCAGGTAATCGACGCGCAAATCGATCGTGCCCAGCTTGGCAAAACGCTGCAGCCGCTGTAGCGGTGGCTCCTCCATATGGCGCGCGCCGATGGCGACCATCACCGCCAGGCCTCCGATGGTGTCCAGTGAGGCGCTGATCACGCCGCCGTGGACCCGATGATGACCATAGTGCCCGACCAGCTCAGTGCGCATGGCCAGGGTGGCGCTCACGCGGTCGGGACCAAGGGTGGCGACCTTCAGGCCCAGCACCGAATTGAACACAATCTTGTGCTCGAAAATTTCCCGTAACCCTGTGACAAATTCCGGCTCGAAACCCTCAGCGGGAAAAGGCGCGACCGCTTTCATAGTTTGGAGAAATCCGGCTTGCGTTTTTCCATGAACGCGCCAAACGCCTCCCTGGCTGCTGGCTCGCCCAGCATGCGGCTGAAGATGGCACCTTCCTCGCCAATCCTTTCGACCACCGCTGCATGGTCCTTCTTCATCAGGCGCTTGGTTTCAATCAGCGAGGACAGGGGCTTGCCTGCGAGCTTTCGAGCCTGTTGCGCTGCCAACGCATTAGCCTCGGTGGGCGGCACGATACGGTTGACCAGTCCCACCTCGAGCGCCGCCTCGGCAAAGAACGGTTCGCCCAGCAGCAGCGCCTCGGCTGCGCGGTGGTAACCAAACATTTTCGGCACCAGCAGGGTTGAAGCAAACTCAGGGCAAATGCCCAGGTTCACAAAGGGCATGGCAAAGGCGGCGTTATCACCTGCATAGACCAGATCGCAATGAAACAGCAGGGTGGTGCCAATACCGACTGCCGGACCGCAGACCGCAGCCACGGTCGGCTTGGAAAAATCCGCCAGCGCACGCATGAAGCGAAACACCGGGGTATCCGGAGAAGAGGGTGGATGATTCAGAAAATCGCCAATATCGTTGCCGGCGCAGAACACCGTCTCGTGACCCTGGATGACCAGCACCCGCACGGCCACATCATTCTGGGCCTGCTCGACTGTATCGGCCAAGGCGGCATACATGGCTGCCGTGATCGAGTTTTTCTTGTCAAGCCGATTGAGGGTGATGGTTTGGACACCCGCTTCGGTATTCACCAGAATATCGCTCATAGGTCCTACTCCTTAAAGTAAACAATCTGGTGCGAAGAGCATAACAAGGTGCCGCTCTCGTTCCACAGCAGCGCAGACTGGTCAAAAAATCCGTTTCTAAATTCCTGTGCACTGGCCTGGCCCAGCACATACCCGGCGCCCGTCTCGAGTAGCTCTTTCGGGCCGGCATGGAAATACGTGGTGATTGACACCGTACCCGCCGGCACGCGGGTGGCACGTCGCAACCAGACCCTTGGAAAGAACACATCGGACAGGGCGGCCAGGGAAATGAAGTCCAGCGGACGCGGCGGATGATCACGCATCCATACCTGGGTCAGACTGTTATCACCGCGGCCATGCCATTCACTGGGTATGGCGCCACTGATCAATCGCAATTCATAGCGTTGAAGCCAGATGCCCGGGTCGTCGTAGCTTTTCAGTTCCGATTCAGCCGGAGTCTTCACCTTGGGCATGGGCGTATCCGACACGCTCCAGGTTTCACGCCTAATCGCCGTGATGACGGTGGCAGTCGTGGTAACGATCGATTGACCTTGAGCATCGTGTTGCAGGATGCTGGCCGTCCAGTGCTGGGTACTGCGGTTGGTGCGCGCCGGGTGCACCTGAACTTCAAACGCCCCCTCTTGCAGCGCGCCAGCGTAGTTGACCGTCAAGGACAGCGGGTCTCCGATTCGCTGCGGGTGCAGCAGAACCGCCTGCAGCACGGTGGCTGCAGTGGTTCCTCCAAATGGGCCGACCATGTTCCAGTAGTCGGCACTGGTCATCCCGGCGTAGCAGCCTGGACCGATTTCCGCGAGCGCCAATGCCTTGTCAAAAGGGTGTTTGGTCATGCTGGTCTAATCCCGTCAGGCTGGGCGATGAGAACAGCAGGGTGCATGCCAAACTACCGCCAACGGGCACACCCCCCTCTGCATCACCAAGTGGCTTGTCCGGAT
>Ga0075471_10000233_pt1 | contig 31314 bp, 31 predicted proteins | sample DEB19_08_DNA_2_FD_74787 | JGI IMG/M metagenome (GOLD analysis project Ga0075471, IMG submission 74787) | Aqueous microbial communities from the Delaware River and Bay under freshwater to marine salinity gradient to study organic matter... | ecosystem: Environmental > Aquatic > Marine > Coastal ...
CCGCTGCAGCGCGGTGGCGACGTCACGCCAGGTCACGAGGTCCTCGATCTCCACGGCCGACAGGCTCGTCGACACCGCGTCGAGCCGTTGCCGGTAGCGCTCGAGGATCTGCATGGCCTGATCGGCTCGGGCGAGCACGCGGGCCACCGGTTCGAGTTGTCGCTTCTCGCCACCCCGGTGGATCGCGACCACGCTCATGTCCTCCGACACGGTGATCGTGGGGACCGCGACCTGACGGCCGACCCGCTCGGCCGTGCGGTGCCGGGTCCCGGTCTCGGCGGTGGGGATGTCCGGGTCCGGGACGAGGTGCACGTTCGCCCGTGCGATGCGCGTTGCGTCTGAGGACAGGATGATCGCCCCGTCCATCTTCGCGAGCTCGGAGAGACGCTGCGGCGAGAACTCGGCGTCGAGCAGGAACCCGCCCGAGCAGATGGAGAGGACCTCGGGTCCGTCGCCGACGACGACGAGCGCGCCCATCCGGGCCTGGAGGATGCGATCGAGCCCCTCGCGCAGCGGCTGTCCGGGCGCGACGAGCCGCAGGGCGGCGAGCATCGCGTCGGATCTGCTGGTCGTGGGCACGCGGTCCTCCCAGGTCCGGGGTGGGCGGAAGGGTAATCGGCGGGGTGCCGATGCGCTCCGGGACGAGTCGCCACCCCGCCGCGTCACGCGTCGGGGTGGCGCGCGAAGGGGACGCGCGCGCCCCGATCGGCCTCAGGCGGCGTCGGTGCGCAGCCCGGCGGCCTGCAACGCCTCGACCGCGCTGCCGACCCGCAGCAGCGTGATGCCGTCCACGTCGGGCGTCGTCACGGGGACGACGGCCCGCCGGAACCCGAGCCGGGCCGCCTCGGCGAGCCGGCGCGGGGTCTGCGCGGCCTGGCGGAGCTCCCCGCCGAGTCCGATCTCACCGATGGCGACGAGGTCGTCGGGCACCGCGATGCCGAGGCGCGCCCCGGCGACCGCGAGCACCACCGCGAGGTCGGCTCCGGCCTCCGCGACCCGGACGCCGCCGGCGACGCTCGTGTAGACGTCGGCGTCACCGAGGGGCAGACCCGCGCGTGCGTCGAGCACCGCGAGCAGCATCGCGAGTCGCGAGGACTCCAGACCCTGCGCGCTACGGCGCGGCATCGGCGCGGTGGTGGTGCTCACCAGTGCCTGCACCTCCACGAGCAACGGTCGCGCGCCCTCGAGCACCGGCACCACGATCGAACCCGGGGATCCGGGACGTCGGTCGGCGAGGAACAGCGCGCTCGGATCGGGCACGTCCACGAGACCGGTCTCCCCCATCTCGAACAGCCCGAGCTCGTGGGTCGCGCCGAACCGGTGCTTGAGCGCGTGGAGCATGCGCAGCGCGTGGTGCCGATCGCCCTCGAACTGCAGGACCGTGTCGACGACGTGCTCGAGCGCACGCGGTCCGGCGAGGTTCCCGTCCTTGGTGACGTGCCCCACGAGGACCACCGCGAGGTTGCGCTCCTTGGCGAGCCGCACGAGGCGGTGCGCGCACTCGCGCACCTGTGCGACCGATCCGGGCGCACCCGGGAGGTCGGGATCGACCACGGTCTGGATCGAGTCGATGGCGAGCACGTCGGGCTGGGTCGCCTCGACCTGCGCGACGACGTGCGCGAGGGAGGTGTCCGAGACGAGCAGGAGGTTCGACTCGAGCGCGCCGAGCCGCCCGGCGCGCAGGCGCACCTGCTCGCAGGACTCCTCGGCGGAGACGAGCAGGCACCGGGCACCACCCGCGGCCATGCGGCCGAGCGCCTGGAGCAGCAGCGTGGACTTGCCCATGCCCGGCTCCCCGCCGAGCAGGGTGACCGATCCGGCCACGAGGCCGCCGCCGAGGACCCGGTCGAGTTCGGCGATCCCCGTCGGTCGGCGGGCGGCGCCGAGGGGATCGACCTCGTCGATCGGCACGGCGGCGGCCAGGGTGCCGACGATCGCGCCCCGGCCGGTCGGGTCGTCGACCTCCTCGACGAGGGTGTTCCACGCACCGCACTCGGGGCACCGGCCCAACCAGCGGGGCGACTGGGCACCGCAGTCGGTGCAACGGTGGCGAACACGTGTTCGGGTCATGGGGGGAGCGTAGCGTGGGGCTGTGACGGCAGCGGCGGACCTGGTCGTGGGCTTCGACCTCGACATGACCCTCATCGACTCCCGGCCGGGGGTGGCGGCCACCTTCGCCGAGCTCAACCGGGTGCTCGGGACCGCCATCCCGGGCGACGAGCTGGCCGAGCGCCTCGGACCCACCCTCGAGATGGAGATGGCCGCCTTCTTCGCGCCCCCGGAGATCCCGGCGGTCTGCGACCGGTACCGGGAGATCTACGCGACCGTCGGGGTCGCCGGGTGCAGCCGGCTGCCGGGGGCCGAGGCCGCCCTCGAGGCCGTGACCGCCCTCGGCGGACGCACCCTCGTGGTGACCGCGAAGTTCGAGCCGAACGCGCACCGGTGCCTGGCCGCCGTGGACCTCCGGGTGGACCACGTGGTGGGGTGGCGCCACGGTCCGCAGAAGGGCGAGACCCTCGTCGAGCACGGCGCCCTCGCGTACGTCGGTGACACCCCGCCCGACATCGAGGCGGCCCGCGTCGCCGACGCCATCGCGGTGGCCGTGGCCTCGGGACCGTGGACGGCGGCCGAACTCGGCGCGCACGGGGCCGACGTCGTCCTCGGGTCCCTGCTCGAGTTCCCGGCCTGGTTGGCCGCCGCCCTCGACGCCTGATCAGCCGCGCGGCGCGTGGCGCCCGTGGCGTCGGCCCGGGGCGTGCGCGCCGTGGCCACCCTTGGGGAGGCGCAGGGTCGGGTCCTCGTCGGGCTCGTGCGGCACGTGACGTCGGGCGCCCGGCGAGTGCCGGCCCCGCGGCCGCCGACGCTGGGCCCGGACGCTGGCGACGACGATGGCGACGGCACCGAGGAGGAGCACCGCACCGAGGAGCGCGAGGAGCACCGAGCCCCAGTGCCACTCGGTGCTCGTCGCGTCGAGCGCGATCGACCCGTCGACGGGCGTGGCCCGCTGGGGCGACGAGCCCGGGAGGCGGGCCTCGGCGGCGAGCCGGAGACCCTCGGTCAGGGTGCGGTCGAGGGCAGCGGCCACCGCGGCCGGATCCACGCCGGCGGCCCGGACGCGCGCGGCGAGGGCCGGATCCTCGGCGAGACCGGTGCGCAGCGCGGCGGCGTCGAGGTCGATGCGCACGCGGAAGGTGTCGCGCAGCCCACCGTCCCGGTGCCCGAGGTCGAAGGTCCGCACGATTGCGGTGTCACCGGTCACCTCGCGCAGGATCGCACCGGCCTCGCCGGGGTCCGCGAACGCCTTGGCCACGGTGAGGGTCGCGCCGCCGCCGGATCGACGCCACCCCCGCACCCGCCAACCCGCCGCCTCGAGGTCGTCGATGCGCAAGGCGTCCTCGAGACGGCGGCCGTCCACCTCGGCGGCCCGCCGCGCCGCCGGGTCGAGGTGGATGCGGACCGCGACCTCGCCCGCGCCGGAGCCGCGCATCCGCACCACGAGGGTGGTATCGACGCGGCAGGCGGCGAGCAGGACGCTCGCCGCCGCCACCAGGATGAGTGCGCGCCCGCGCACGGTGCTCGCGGAGGGTGTCAGCCCTCCGAACCGCTTCCGGCCAGTTCGACCGGGGGCGGCTCGATCGCCTCGATCGTGCGGAACACGATGTCCTCGCCCTCGGCGTCCACGAGGATCGACTCGCCGGTGTGCAGCTCCTTCCAGAGCAGCTTCTCGGAGAGCGGGTCCTCGACGAGGCGCTGGATGGCGCGCCGCAGCGGGCGGGCACCGAGCGTCGGGTCGTAGCCCTTGGCGGTGAGGAGGTCGCGGGCCGCGTCCGTGAGGTCGAGGCTGATGCCCTGACCCTGGAGCTGGTCCTGGACCCGCTTGATGAGCAGGTCCACGATCGAGTGCACCTCGTCGCGGCTGAGCTCGCCGAACACGATGACCTCGTCGATGCGGTTGAGGAACTCGGGCCGGAAGTGCCGCTTGAGCTCCTCGGTGACCTTGTCCTTCATGCGCTCGTACGTGACCGCGTCGTCGGCCTTCGCGAAACCCACACCGGTCTTGCGCAGGTCGGAGGTGCCGAGGTTCGAGGTCATGATGATCACGGTGTTCTTGAAATCGACCGTGCGACCCTGCGAGTCGGTCAGGCGACCGTCCTCGAGGATCTGCAGCAGCGAGTTGAAGACGTCCGGGTGGGCCTTCTCGATCTCGTCGAAGAGGACCACCGAGAACGGCTTGCGGCGCACCGCCTCGGTCAACTGACCGCCTTCGTCGTACCCGACGTAGCCCGGGGGCGACCCGATGAGGCGCGAGACCGTGTGCTTCTCCATGTACTCGGACATGTCGAGCTGGATGAGCGCGCTCTCGTCGCCGAAGAGGAACTCGGCGAGCGTCTTGGCGAGCTCGGTCTTGCCGACGCCCGAGGGGCCCAGGAAGATGAACGAGCCGGAGGGCCGCTTCGGGTCCTTGAGGCCGGCCCGGGTGCGCCGGATGGCCTTGGACACCGCGACGACCGCCTGCTCCTGCCCGACGATGCGCTTGTGGAGCTCGTCCTCCATGCGCAGCAGCTTGGCGGTCTCCTCCTCGGTGAGCTTGTACACCGGGATGCCGGTCCACAGCGCCAGCACCTCGGCGATGGACTCCTCGCTCACCTCGTTGAACAGGTCGACGCCCTCGGCGCGGAACTCGACCTCCTTCTGGGCGCGCTGGGCGAGCAGCTCCTTCTCGCGGTCGCGCAACGACGCCGCGGTCTCGAACTGCTGGGCCTCGATCGCGGCCTCCTTCTCCTTGCGGACCTTGGCGATCTCGTCCTCGAGCTCGCGGTAGTCCGGCGGGGCCTGCATGCGACGGATGCGCAGGCGCGAGCCCGCCTCGTCGATGAGGTCGATCGCCTTGTCGGGGAGGTGGCGGTCGGAGATGTAGCGGTCGGCGAGGTTCGCCGCGGCGACGATCGCCTGGTCGGTGATCGTCACGCGGTGGTGCTGCTCGTAGCGCTCACGCAGACCCTTGAGGATCTCGATGGTGTGCGCGACGGACGGCTCCTCGACCTTGATCGGCTGGAAGCGCCGCTCGAGCGCGGCGTCCTTCTCGAGGTGCTTGCGGTACTCGTCGAGCGTGGTGGCGCCGATGGTCTGGAGCTCACCACGGGCGAGCATCGGCTTGAGGATGCTCGCGGCGTCGATCGCGCCCTCGGCCGCACCGGCCCCGACGAGCGTGTGGATCTCGTCGATGAAGAGGATGATGTCGCCGCGGGTGCGGATCTCCTTGAGCACCTTCTTGAGGCGCTCCTCGAAGTCACCGCGGTAGCGCGAACCGGCGACGAGCGCGCCCAGGTCGAGCGTGTAGAGCTGCTTGTCGGTCAGGGTCTCGGGGACCCGGCCCTCGACGATGTCGGCCGCGAGGCCCTCGACGATGGCGGTCTTGCCGACGCCCGGCTCCCCGATGAGGACCGGGTTGTTCTTGGTGCGGCGGCTGAGCACCTGCATGACCCGCTCGATCTCCTGCTCGCGCCCGATGACCGGGTCGAGCTTCTTCTCGCGCGCGGCCTGCGTGAGGTTGCGGCCGAACTGGTCGAGCACGAGCGAGCCGGACGGCTGCGCCTCGCCCGCGGGCCCGCCGGCCGGCGCGGCCTCCTTGCCCCCGGCGTATCCGGAGAGGAGCTGGATCACCTGCTGGCGCACCCGCGACAGGTCGGCGCCGAGCTTGACGAGCACCTGGGCCGCCACGCCCTCACCCTCGCGGATGAGGCCGAGGAGGATGTGCTCGGTCCCGATGTAGTTGTGGCCGAGCTGGAGCGCCTCGCGTAGGGAGAGCTCGAGGACCTTCTTGGCCCGGGGCGTGAACGGGATGTGACCGGAGGGCGCGGTGCCACCGTGGCCGATGATCTCCTCGACCTGGGCCCGCACGGCCTCGAGCGAGATGCCGAGCGACTCGAGCGCCTTCGCGGCGACGCCCTCTCCCTCGTGGATCAGTCCGAGGAGGATGTGCTCGGTCCCGATGTAGTTGTGGTTGAGCAGGCGCGCCTCCTCCTGCGCCAGGACCACGACCCGTCGGGCTCGGTCGGTGAAGCGTTCGAACACCTGCAACCACCTCTCATGGTGTCGCCCCCGAGGTGTCGCCCTCGGGAGCGGTTCGGGAGCCGGGTGACGGAGGGTCTTCGGAACCACCCGTCGTTCCGGACGCCCGATCCGGACTCGCATCGTATCCCCCGCCGGAGCCGATCCCCGCGGCGGCGCGCCACCGGGCGACCGAGGTGCCGCGCCCGCCGATGGGGGGAACGGCGGACGTCCGGCACGTCGGGACACCTACGACACCGCTCGGACCGGATCCATTCCCGGAGCGCACGGTGCATCCGGGCACGGATGCGACGCAGGGCACGTCGCGCGCCCGTCATCCGGGTTGGTACCTCCCCGAGGGAGGGTCGTAGCCTCCCGCCCATGTCGCCGCTCGACGCGCTGGGGCTGCCCGGCCTCCCCGACGACCTCGAGCGGATCGAGGCCGGACTGCGTTCGTCGGTGGCCCACGCCGACCCGTTCCTCGGCGAGGTCGCAGGACACCTCGTGGCGGCGGGCGGGAAGCGCCTGCGGCCGGCCCTCGCGATCGTGGCCGCCCGTGCGGCCCGTGGGGCCGAGGCCCCGGTGGAGGCCGCGGTCATCACCGGCGGCTGCTCGGTCGAACTCGTGCACCTCGGCTCGCTGTACCACGACGACGTCATCGACGAGGCCGAGACGCGTCGCGGCGTGGAGAGCGTGAACTCGCGCTGGTCCAACATCGTGGCGATCCTCGCCGGCGACTTCCTGCTCGCCCGCGCCTCGGAACTCGCGGCGTCACTCGGCGCGGAGGTGGCGGGCCTCCTCGCCGCGACCATCGGCGAGCTCTGCCGGGGCCAGGTGCTCGAACTGCAGAACCTCTTCAACCCGGAGCACGAGCGCGAGGCCTACCTCTCGGCGATCGCCGGCAAGACCGCCTCGCTCTTCGCCACCTCGAGCCGCATCGGTGGGATGGTGTCGGGCGTCGACGAGTCGACCCTCTCGGCCCTCACCGCGTTCGGTGACCACCTCGGCATGTGCTTCCAGATCGTCGACGACATCCTCGACCTCACCGCCGACACCGACACCCTCGGCAAGCCGGCGGGCAACGACCTCATGGAGGGCGTCTACACGCTCCCGGTGATCGCGGCGCTCGAGCGGTCGGCCGAGTTGCGGGCCCGGCTCGGCGGACCGGTCGGCCCCGAGGAGGTCGACGGCATCAGGGCGATGGTCCGGGCCGCCGGCGGGGTCGAGGTGGCCCGTGAGGTCGCGATCGCCGAGGCCACGAAGGCGAACGAGGTGCTCCGATCGGCACCCGCCCTCGACCCGAGGGTCACCGAGGGCATGATCCGGCTCGTCGACGGGCTCATCGACCGCACGTCCTGAGTCGACTCAGGACGTGCGGGCCTGCTCCCCGGACGCGTCGGCCGCCGCGTCCACCTCGGTGAGGAACCGCAGCACCGCGTCGTTGAACGCGTTCGGGGCCTCCACCATGAGCCCGTGGGCGGCACCGGCCAGCACCTCGAGGCGGGCCCCGGGGATGCGCTCGGCGAGTTCCTCCGCGTCACCGACGGGGGTGAGCGAGTCCTGCGAACCGGTGATCACGAGGACCGGGACGCGCAGCGTCGCCAGTTCGGCCGCGAGTTCGTCGGGCGCGTCGAGGATCGCCTCGATCTGGGCGATGAACGGCTCGGGCGGCGACTGCAGGAGGATGCGGGCGAGCAGGTTGATCCAGATGCCGAACCGCTTGCGCAGGCGCGGACCGACGAGCCACTCGAGCGCACCCTCGCCGAGCGCCGCCATGCCGCCGACCCGGACGGCCTCGGCCCACTCGGCGAGGAGTTCGCGCCGCCACGGGTGGTGCCGGCACGCGGTGCACGCGAGCACGAGTGAGCGGGTCCGGTGCGGGTGCAGCACGCCGATGATCTGCCCGATGACCCCACCCATCGACGCGCCGAGCACGTGGGCGCGCTCGACCCCCTCGGCGTCGAGGATCGTGAGCGCGTCGATCGCCATCTGCTCGAGGGAGTACGGCCCCGGAACCGGTCCGGTGCGCCCCGTCCCCCGGTTGTCCGGCGCGATGCACCGGTAGCGCCGACCCAGCGCGAGACGCTGGAGGGCCCAGCCCCGTGCATCGGTGCCGAGGCCCTGGAGGAGCAGCAGCGGCGGACCGTCGGCGCGACCGAAGACGTCGTAGTGCAGGAGCACCCCGTCGGTGGCGACGACCTCCGGCAACCCGTTCCGTCCCTCGATCCGCCGACCGACCGATCGGCTCCGCACCTGTTCACACGAGCGTACCCCTCGTCCTGCGTCCCGCTGACGAGGGCGCCGGGCCCGGCGCGCGGGATCAGTCGCCCACGAGCAGGTCGTCGACCGCGAGACGCGCGGCCTCCGCGAGTTCGGCCGCGGCGAGCGGATCACCCGAACCCCGTTCGACGTCGAGACGGATCGGCGCACCGACGCGCACCCGCCAACCCGCGACCGGGAGCCCGAACGGGCCCACCGGCACCATCGCGACCGGGTACACCGGGAAGCCGAGCGCGGCCACGAGCATCCGCACCGGCGGGCTGCCCGCGCCCTGTCGCAACCAGGTGTGTGCGAGCGGGAGCGCCGCGAGGTGACCGGCCCGCAGCACCGCCGCGAGATCCTCGGGGTACTGCGCGACGCTGCCGAGCTTGCGCAGGCCGTCTCCCACGAAGGGCAGGTCCGGGATGCCGACGACACGCAGCCGACGACCGACCTCGCGACGCACGGCCTGGTAGAGCGCGACCGGTTCGGCGAGGCCGAGGCCGCGGTTCACGACGAGCAGCGCGGGGCCGATCTCAGGCAGGCGACCCGGACCCTCGACCCGCACGGGCAGGGCCACGCGGCCGATCGGAGCGAGCAGGTCCTGGAGCTGGGGGTCGCCGCCGAACGGGTCGATCGGGTAGTGCCCGTCGAACCGTCGACGCACGAACCGCAGGGGATCCGCCGGCCCGACCCGGTCGTCGTCGGTCCCGTAGCCGCCGTCGGGACCGGGGAGCAGCACCGCCTCGCCGCTCACACCGCCACCGCCGAGTCCGGTCGGATCGTGGTGACGGTCGCCCACTCGAAGAGTTCCGCGCACACCGCCTGGGTGCTCGTGAGCGCGCCGAGGCCCAACACCTCGATCGCCGCCGAGCCGTCCGCGGTGCGGCCGCGCCGGAGCAGCTCGACCACGTGGGGCGGCATGGGCGCCCCGGCGAACTCGGTCGCACGGGTCGCCGCACTCCACGCGGGTCCGAGCACCGGGATGGGTACCCGGTTGCCGAGCCGCACGGCCTGCCAGACGCTCGCGGCGCCGGGTCCGACGACGTTGAGCGGACCGTCGTGGTCCGTGCGCAGCGCCGCCACCATCGCCCGCGCCGCGTCGTCCTGGTGCACGAGCGAGAACGCGGGATCGGCGAGCGCGGGCACCGGGACGGCGGGGAGGCGCAGCACGCGCCCGAGCGGACTCGGGATGTGCGAGCCACCGATCGGCGCCATGCGCAGCGCGGTCACCGGGAACCCGTGCCGACGCCCGAGGCCGACCGCCACCGCCTCGACCTCGAGGCAGGACCGGCCGAACGGGGTGGTCGGGAGGACCGGCGAGGACTCGTCGGGCACCGCGGGCTGCCCGCGGTCGCGTCCGTACACGACGAGGCCGCTGCGCACCGCCACGCGCTCGAGCGCGCCGGTGCGCGTCGCAGCGCCGAGGACGGCGACCGTCGTCGCCTCGGTGAAGGCGGCGGACTGGCGGGGCGTCGTCCGGGCGTGTGGCTCGTAGACACCGAAGTGCGCGATGTGGGTGGGCGCGATCTCCTGCACGTACGCGGCGAGCCGTTCCCGGTCGCGCAGGTCCATGCGGCGGAACTCGGTGCGACGCAGGCGCCGGCGCGGCGGGACGAAGTCGACCCCGTGGATCTCGGCGACCTCGGGGATCGCCTCGAGCAGCTGGGCCGTGCGCGTCCCCATCTCGCCGCCCATCCCGGTGATCAGCACGCGCATGGCCACGCCTCCTCAGGAACCCCCGTCACCGTCGACCTCGCCCGAGGGGGACTCGGGCCGCAGCTGCGGGAACAGGATGACCTCCCGGATCGAGGATACGCCCGCGAGGAGCATCACGAGGCGGTCGACGCCGATCCCGAGCCCGCCGGTGGGCGGGAGGCCGAACTCCATGGCCCGCAGGTAGTCCTCGTCGACGCCGTGCGCCTCGTCGTCGCCGGCCGCGGCGAGCCCGGCCTGGGCCTCGAACCGCTCCCGTTGGTCGATGGGATCGTTGAGCTCGGAGAACGCGTTCGCGAGCTCGCGTCCGCCGATGATGACCTCGAACCGCTCGGTCAGGAGCGGATCGTCACGGTGTGCCCGGGCCAAGGGCGACACCTCACGCGGGTAGTCGAGGATGAACACCGGACCGCGCAAGCGGTGCTCGGTGGTCTTCTCGTAGATCTCGAGCATGAGCTTGCCGCTCCCCCAGGCCGCCTCGTACGGGACCTCGAGGCGGTCACACATGGCGCGCACCTCCTCGACCGGCATCGAGGGGTGGACGTCGACCCCGGCGTGCTCGCGGATCGCGTCGCGCAGGGTCAGGCGGCGCCACGGCGGGGCGAGCTCGAGCGGTTCGCCGTCGAGTCCGACCACCGTGGAGCCGGTGGCGGCGCGGGCGCAGTGGGCCACGAGCTCCTCGGTGAGCGTCATCATCTCGCCGTAGTCCACGAAGGCCTCGTAGAGCTCGAGCATCGTGAACTCCGGGTTGTGCCGGGTCGAGAGTCCCTCGTTGCGGAACACGCGTCCGATCTCGAAGACGCGGTCGAACCCGGCGACGATGAGCCGCTTGAGGTGGAGCTCGAGCGCGATGCGCAGCACGAGGTCCATGTCGAGGGCGTTGTGGTGGGTCAGGAACGGTCGCGCCGCGGCCCCACCGGCCTGGTCGTGGAGGACCGGCGTCTCGACCTCGACGAACCCGCGCGCCGCGAGGTGCTCGCGGATCGCGGCGAGCACCGCGAACCGCACCTCGAAGACCCGGCGCGCCTCCTCGTTGACCACGAGGTCGACGTAGCGCTGACGGAACCGGGTGTCGGTGTCGGAGAGCCCGTGCCACTTGTCGGGCAACGGACGCAGCGCCTTGGCCAGCAACCGGAAGCCGCGCACCTTGACCGAGAGTTCACCCTTGCGGGTGGTCATGACCGTGCCCTCGACCCCGATCCAGTCGCCGAGGTCGAAGCCGTCGAACTCGGCGTGGCGGTCCGCACCGATCTCGGCCTCGGACACGAACAGTTGGATCGCGCCCGAACCGTCGCGGATCGTGGCGAAGGAGAGCCGGCCCTGGCGCCGCAGGAGCAGCACCCGCCCGGCGATCGCCACCTCCTCGTCGGTCTCGGTGCCGGGCTCGAGGTGCTCGAACCGGGCGCGCAGCGTGCCCGCGTCGGTGGTGCGGTCGAAGCGCACCGGGTACGGGTCGATCCCGGCCTCGCGCATCGCCCGGACCTTGGCGAGCCGGCGCGTCCGCTCGTCGAGCGCGTCGGCCCCGGCGGCCACCCCGGGAATGGTCGTGTCCTCGCTCACCGGTTGCGCTCCCAGATGATGCGCAGCCCCTCGAGGGTCAGCCACGGTTCGAAGTGCTCGATCGTGCGCGAGTGCGGGATGATGAGTTCGGCGAGCCCCCCGGTCGCCACCACCGTGCACGCGCCGAGTTCGGCCTGGAACCGATCGACCATCGAGTCGACCTGGCCGCTGAACCCGTAGATCGCGCCCGACTGGATCGACTCGACGGTGCTCTTGCCGATCACGTTGCGGGGCGGGACGAGCTCGACCCGCCGGAGCGCCGCCGCACGACCGAACAGCGCGTCGAGCGAGATCTCGATCCCGGGGATGATCGCGCCGCCGAGGTACTCGCCCTTCTCGCTGATCGCCTCGATCGTGTTCGCGGTGCCGAAGTCGACGACCACGGTCGGCCCGCCGTACTTCTCGTAGGCCGCCACCGCGTCGGCGATGCGGTCGGGGCCGACCTCCTTCGGGTTGTCGTAGAGGATCGGCATCCCGGTGCGCACGCCCGGCTCGATGATGAGCGCATCGAACCCGAAGTAGCGGCGCGTCATCTCGCGCAGCGACGCCGTGATACGCGGCACCCCCGAGCACACCGCCACGCCGGTGATCTGGTCGTCGAACGAGAACCCGTGGAAGCCGAGGAACTGCTGGATCATGAGGGCCAACTCGTCCGAGGTCCGCTCGGCCGCGGTGGCGATCCGCCAGTGGTCGGCGAGATCGGTGCCGTCGAACAGGCCGATGACGGTCTGGGTGTTGCCGGTGTCGATGGCGAGCAGCATGTCAGTCCAGGTCCAGGCCGATGTCGAGGGCGGGGGCCGAGTGGGTGATCGCCCCGACCGAGATGTAGGTCGCGCCGGCCTCGGCGTACGCCGCGACCGTGTCGAGCCCCACGCCGCCCGACACCTCGAGCGCCGCGTCGGGGCCGGCGATGGCACGGGCCTCGCGCACCTGCTCGGGGGTCATGTTGTCGAGCAGGATGAGGTCGGCCGCCACCTCGACCGCCTGGCGCACCTGGTCGAGCGTGTCGCACTCCACCTCGACGACGCGACCGGGCCACTGGGCCCGGGCCCGGGCCACCGCCGATGGGAGGTCGTGGTGGACGAGGTGGTTGTCCTTGATGAGGACCGCATCCGACAGGCACTCGCGGTGGTTGAACCCACCGCCCGCACGCACCGCCGCCTTCTCGAGCGCCCGCAGTCCGGGCAGCGTCTTGCGGGTGTCGCGGATCTGGGCCCGACCGCCGGTGGCGCGCACGTAGCGCCGGGTGAGCGTGGCGATGCCCGAGCAGTGCTGGATGAGGTTGAGCGCACTCCGCTCGCCACCGAGCAGGGACCGCAACGGTCCGCTCACCGACCCGAACCCGACGCCGGGGGTGAGCTCGGCCCCGTCGGCCGCGGTCCACGCGACGACCACGTCGGAGTCGAGTTGCCGGAACACCTCGGTGGCCGCCGCGGTCCCGGCGAGGACGCCGTCGCTCCGAGCCACGAACCGCGCCGTGCCCTCGGCCTCCTCCGGGATCACCGCGAGGGAGGTGAGGTCACCGAGCAGGCCGAGGTCCTCGCGCAGGGCGAGCGCCACGACCTCGCGCAGGATGCCAGCCGGCGGATCGAGGCTCGAGGTCACGGGGTCTCCACGGGCAGGGGCAGCGGGGCGAGGAACGGTTCGGCGCCGCGCACCTGCACGAGGCGGGAGCGGAACGCCGGGTCCGGCTCGGGGTGGTCGAGCCGGGTGTGGGTGCCGCGGGACTCCGTGCGGGCGAGCGCCGCGGCGACGAGCGTACGCGCCACCGTCACGAGGTTGCGGACCTCGTGCTCGGCCGGGGTGGAGGCGGCCACGTCGTGCGGGAGCGTGGCGTCGAGGACGCCGAGGCTCGATGCGTCGCGCAGGACCCCGGCCCCGGCGGTCATGGCCCGCTGGAGCGTGGCCCGCCCGATCGACGAGACGGTCGTGATCGGCGCCGATGGCGCGCCCGAACGTCCGAGCACGCCGCGCAGGACGCCGCGCTCGAGGGGGCCGTCCCGGCCGTCGAGGATGGCCTCGACGGCACGCGGCGCGAACACGAGGCCGTCGAGCAGCGAGTTCGACGCGAGCCGGTTCGCACCGTGCACACCCGAGCACGCGACCTCGCCGCAGGCCCACAGCCCCGGGATGGTCGTGGCGCCGTCGAGGTCCGTGCACACCCCACCGGACAGGTAGTGGGCGGCCGGCGCGATGGGGAGCAGGTCGACCGCGGGATCGAGACCGGCGGCGCGGGCCGCGCCGTCGACGGTCGGGAACCGGGTCGCGAAGTCCTCGATCGGCGTGGCGTCGAGGAACAGGTGGGACAGGTTGCGCTCGACGAGACGCCGGGTGATCGCCCGGGCCACCACGTCGCGGGGCGCGAGGTCGGCGAGCGGGTGCTCGCCGGCCATGAACGCCACACCGCGCTCGTCGCGCAGGATCGCGCCGTCGCCGCGCAGCGCCTCGCTCAGGAGCGGCCGCGGCATCGCGGCCACGTCGAGCGCGGTCGGATGGAACTGCATGAACTCGACGTCGGCGAGGGCCGCGCCGGCGCGGTAGGCCATCGCGATGCCGTCGCCCGTCGACACCGGAGGATTCGTCGTGACCGCGAACAGCTGCCCCGCGCCCCCGGTCGCCAGCAGCACGTGCCGGGCCCGGATCCGATGGGCCGATCCGTCCGGCGCGATCGCCTCGACGCCGACCACCGCGCCGCCCTCCACCAGGAGGTCGACCGTGAACCAGCGCTCACGGGCGTCGACCTCGAGCCGGCCCATCGCGGCGACGAGCGCACGCTCGATCTCGGCCCCGGTCGCGTCGCCGCCCGCGTGCACGACCCGGGCGAGGGAGTGCCCGCCCTCCCGCGCCAGTTCGAGCTCGCCGTCGATGGCGGCCCGGTCGAAGTTCGCGCCGAGTGCGATGAGCTCACGGACCCGATCCGGGCCCTGCTCCACGAGGACGTCGACCGCGTCCGCATCGCACAACCCGACGCCGGCCACGAGGGTGTCGGACCGGTGGAGGGCCGGGGAGTCCGGCTCGCCGAGCGCCGCGGCCACGCCACCCTGGGCGTAACTCGTCGCGGTGTTGGCGAGCGCGCCCTTGGTGAGGACGGTGACCCCGAGGCCGGCCTCGGCGGCCCGGATCGCGGCCGAGAGCCCGGCGATGCCGCTGCCGAGGACGAGGAGGTCGGTCACGGCCGGACCCTACGCCCCGGTGAACGGTCGACCGTCACCGAGCACGCCGAGGTCGATGCGGACGGTCCCGTCCGACGCGACCGTGAAGGTGGCGTTGTCGATGAGGCGTGCCGTCCCGACGCGGGCGGCCACCGCGACGACGTACTCCTCCCCGACCTCGATGTGTTCGGTCGGCTCGAGATCGCGACCGCGCAGCACCTCGGCGTAGTCGCGCTCGACCCCCGGCGCCGCGTCGAGGGCGGCCTCGAGGTCCCGTTGCAGTCCGGCCCGATCCCGCCGACCGTCGCGCACCGCTCCCGTGGTCGCGACGATCGCGCGGCACAGCGCCAGCGCGTTCGTGCGCGCCTCGGGGTCGAGGTAGGTGTTGCGGCTCGACTTCGCGAGCCCGTCCTCCTCGCGCACGGTCGGGCACGGGACCACGACGATCGGCGCCGCGAGATCCTCCACCATGGCCCGCACCACCGCGACCTGCTGGAAGTCCTTCTTCCCGAAGTAGGCCCGGCACGGACCCACGATGTTGAACAACTTGGCGACGACCGTCGCCACCCCGGCGAAGTGACCGGGGCGCGACGCACCGCAGAGCCGGTCGGTGATGGCGCCGACGGTCACCGTCGTGCGCATGGGGCGGGGGTACATCTCCTCCACACTCGGGTGCAGGACGAGGTCGACCCCCTCGGCGGTGCAGGCGGCCAGATCACGGTCGAGGTCGCGCGGGTATCCGGCGAGGTCCTCCCCCGCCCCGAACTGCAGCGGGTTCACGAAGATCGACACCACGACGACGTCGCACTCCCGGCGAGCCGCCGCCATGAGGGCGCGGTGGCCCTCGTGCAGGAACCCCATCGTCGGCACGAACCCGACCGTGCGACCGGCGACCCGTGCCGCATCCGTCGCCTCGCGCAGCGCCGCGACCGTCGTGATGATCCGGGCCGCGCTCATCCGCGCAGCACCTCGGTGAGCGCCGGGTCGATCCGACCGGAGAGGCGCTGGGCCTCCCGGGCGAGGGCCAGGTAGGCACCGCGCTCGTCGGGCGCGAGCGCCGCGAGGTGGGCCTCCACGGTGGCCACGTCGCCGCGGGCGACGGGCCCGGTGAGCGCGGCGGCCGGGCCCATCGCGACGACCGCGTCGAGCGAGGTCCGCATGAGGGGACCGAAGGCCTCGAACGGGACCCCGGCGGCACCGGCGATGCGCTCCACCTGGCCGGCGAGCGCGACGAGGTGGTTCGAGGCGACCACCGCGGCCGCGTGGTAGTGGGCCCGTCGGGCCGGGTCGACCCGGAACGGCACGAGGCCGATCTCGTCGGCGAGTGCCGCGATCGCCGGCGGACCGTCCACCGCGGCGTACGCACCGGCGAGCCGGGCGGCGCCGTCCTCACCGGAGAGGGTCTGGAGGGGGTGGAGCGCGCCGAGCGAGCTGTCCCCGACCGCGGCACGCGCCGCACCGAACGCGTCGAGGCCTCGGGCCCCGGAGAGGTGCACCACGAGCGCACCGTCCTCGAGCGCGGGGAGCAGCGCGAGCGTCGCCGACTCGATCGCGGCGTCGGGGGTGGCCACGACGACGATCGCGGCCCCGCGGGCGAGTTCGGCGATCGCACGGACCGGCGCGCCGACCCGCGTGGCGAGTGCCTCGGCACGGGCCTCGTCCCGGCCGGCGACGCCGACCACGGTCCAGCCGCGCGCGACGAGGGCGAGGGTGATGGCGGTGCCGGCACGGCCGGGTCCGACGAGGGCGAGGGTGCGCTGCGACATGGTGAACGTTCCGGCCCGGATGGCCGGTGCCGGTCGGGATCCGCCCGACGTTCAGCCGGGGAGGTGCAAGGCTACCGGGGCCCGCCGGACGCCCGTCCAGCCGCCGTCCGGCACCGTGACGAGATCGGGGGCGACGTCGTGGAGCGGGGCGAGGACGAAGGTGCGCTCCCACATGCGCGGGTGGGGCACCTCGAGGTCGTCGGTCGCGACCACGAGGTCGCCCGCGAGCAGGACGTCGACGTCGAGGGTGCGCGGGCCCCAGCGTTCGAGACGCACGCGGTGGGCCGCCCGCTCGAGTCGACCGCACACCGCCAACAGCTCGTGCGGCGTGAGCGTGGTGTCGACCTCGACCACCGCGTTGAGGTAGTCGTCCTGGACCGGCCCGCCGACCGGATCGGTCTCGTAGACGCTGGACCACGCGACGACCTCGATGCCCTCGGTCGCCGCGAGACCGTCGAGCGCGCCCTGCAGGTTCGCGAGCCGGTCACCGAGGTTGGACCCGAGCGCGAGGTGCGCGCGCACCGGCCTCAGGCCTCGATGCGGACCGCGGAGAACTCGAGGTGCTCCGGGACCGGGGGGCGGAGCTTGCGCACGGTGACCACGGCGCCGGTGACGCGGGGGTCCGACCGACACACCTCGCCGATCCGGGTGGCGAGCCGTTCGATGAGCGCGTAGCGCTCCTCGGTCACGACCCGCGAGATCATGGCCGCGAGCGCGCCGTAGTCGATGGTGTCGTCCAGCGAGTCGGACTCGCCGGCCCGCGTGAGGTCGGCCTCGAGGTCCACGTCGATCTCGAACGGTTGGGCGCGCTGCTGCTCCTCGGGCAGTACGCCGTGCGTGCCGAGCAGGCGCAGACCGCGGAGTTGGATCGTGCCCACGACCTCAGGCCCCCCGGACGATGCCGTGGTCGACGGTCGCGGCGACGATCTCGCGACCGGTCGCGCCGAGCTCGCGTCCGGTGAGCCGTTCGGCGACCATGATCGCGGCGGGGCCCTCGGGGATGAGCTCGGTGTAGAGCAGGTACCCGGCGATGACGCCGACGAGCCGATCGCCGAACTCCTCCTGGTGGAGCAGCACGCGCTCGGACGGGTCGTCGAGCCGGCGGGCGATGGTCTCGTAGATGACGCGCAGCCGCTCGGGCATCTCGTCGTGGCGCCCGAGCGGGACCTGCTCCCAGGCCAGCGCGGCCTCGTCGTACGCGTGGAGGTTGTGCTGGGAGTCGAGGATGCTGATGATCCGGGTGAACCCCTGCTGGTGGAGCCAGATCAGCTCCTCCTGCCGCCGGATCTTGCGGTGGTTGCGGGCGAACCCGCCGGGGCGCTCGGACGCTGCGAGGCGATCCTTGATGACCCAGCAGAACATGCGGGGCTGGAGGCCCTGGGCCCACCGGCCGCGCAGGGCGCTCACGCCGCCACCGCCGCGACCGATCGGAGCCGTTCGACGATGGCCGCCGCCCGCACCGAGGCCGCCACATCGTGCACGCGCACCATCGCAGCACCGTGCTCGAGCGCCCACACCGTGGTCGCCACGGTCGCCGCCTCGCGAGCCGCCGGGTCCGCACCCGTCCCCGCGATGACGCCGAGGAACGACTTGCGCGACGCGCCGACGAGCACCGGCACCTCGACCCGTTCGACGATCGTGTCGAGGTGTGCGAGGAGGGCGACGTTGTGCTCGACGGTCTTGCCGAACCCGATGCCCGGATCGACCATGAGCGATCCGGGGTCGACCCCGGCGGCGACCGCGGCATCGCAGCGGGCCCGCAGGTGATCGACCACCTCGGCGACCACGTCGTCGTAGTGCGGGTCCCGTTGCATCGTGCGCGGCTCACCCTGCATGTGCATGGCGATGAACCCCACCCCGGAGTCGGCCACGACGCGGAGCATGTCGGGATCGTGCCGTCCGGCGGAGACGTCGTTCACGACGCGGGCTCCCGCCGCGATCGCGGCCTCGGCGACCGCGGCCTTCGAGGTGTCCACGCTCACGACCGCGTGCTCGGCCAACGCCGCGACGACGGGCACGACCCGGGCGATCTCGTCCTCGACGGTGACCGGCTCGGCCCCGGGGCGGGTGGACTCACCGCCGACGTCGAGCACCGCTGCGCCGGCCGCGAGCAGCGCGGCGCCGTGGTCACGGGCGGCCTCGGTGCCGAACCAGCGACCGCCGTCCGAGAAGGAGTCGGGCGTGACGTTCACGACGCCCATGACCGGGCCCGTGACCGCTGTCCCCCGCTCCCGGGAGAACCCCCAGGTGAACATCGGCGCGGAGGTTAGTAGGCGTGTGTCGGGGCCGCTCCGGTGCCGCGGCCGGGACCGGGAGACTCCCGGAACGGACCTCGGGGCCTCAGCGGGCGGTCGGGATGCCGATGAGGCCCATGGCCTCCGCCCGGGTGGAGGCGTTCTCCTTGAAGATGCCCCGCACCGCCGAGGTGACGGTGATCGATCCGGGCTTCTTCACCCCGCGCATGCCCATGCAGAGGTGTTCGGCCTCCATCACGACCAGCACGCCGCGCGGCTCGAGCGCGTCCACGAGCGCATCGGCGACCTGGGTCGTGAGCCGCTCCTGGACCTGGGGCCGCCGGGCGTAGCCGTCGCAGAGGCGAGCCAGCTTCGACAGGCCGGTGATGCGACCGTCCCGGCCGGGGATGTACGCAACGTGGGCCTGCCCGTGGAAGGGCACGAGGTGGTGCTCGCACAGCGAGTAGATCGGGATGTCCTTCACCATGACCATCTCGTCGTGGTTCGCCTCGAAGGTGACGGCGAGGTGCGCGGCCGGGTCCTCGTGGAGACCCGAGAGCACCTCGGCGTACATCTCGGCGACGCGGGCCGGCGTCCGCAGCAGACCGTCGCGGTCGGGATCCTCACCGACCGCCTCGAGGATCTCGCGCACGGCGCGGGCGATGCGCTCGCGGTCGACCGGACTGGAGGGTTGCTCGGCCACGGGGGGCTCCTGGGTGGATCGGGGACGTCGTGGGCGCCGGGGAGGCTACCGGCGGTCGCGCCCGCGGGTCGGCCGGGCGGACACCGGGCTCAGGATCCGACGTACTCGACGATCGCGTCGAGGTTGCGGTACCGCTCGGCGACGTCGAGCCCGTACCCGACCACGAAGGCCGGCGGGATCGTGAAGCCGATGTAGCGGAGGTCCGTGTCGGTCTTCTGGAGGCCCTCGCGCAACAGCAGCGCGCAGACCTCGAGGGAGGCCGGTCCGCGCGCGGCGAGGTTGCGTCGCAGGTAGTTGAGGGTGAGCCCGGAGTCGACGATGTCCTCGACCACGATGACGTCACGGCCGGTGAGGTCGAGGTCGAGGTCCTTGATGATGCGCACGACGCCCGAGGTGCGGGTGGCCGAGCCGTAGGAGGACACCGCCATGAAGTCGAACTCGACCGGCAGGTCGATCGCTCGCGACAGATCGCTCATGAACATGAACGCGCCCTTGAGCACGCCGACGAGCAGCGGGGCCCGTCCGGCGTAGTCGCGCGTGATCTCGGCCCCGAGTTCGGCGACCCGCTGGCGAAGCTGTGCCGCGCTCACGACCTCGCGCCCGAGGTTCGGATCGGTCCCGGTCCGTTCGACTGCGGCCTCGCTCACGCGTCCCCCTCATCGTTCGCGTCGGCGTCGGTCGCGCACGCTAGCCCGCGTCGCAACCGACCGTCGCTGCGGGACACGCGCACCCCGCCGGTGATCTCGGCCGCGCGTCGCGAGCCGTCGAGCACCGTCTCGACCCGGGCGAGGTCCGCGAGCGACGGCCACGGCGGACCGAGCCAGCGGCGCAGCGCGCGCCGGACGAGAGCACGCGGGGCGGAGCGCAGCACCGCGACCGCCGGCTCGTCCCGACCCGCCGCGTCGAGCACCTCGTCGGCGAGCGTGTCGAGCAGGTCCGCCTCCTCGGCCATGACGCGAGCCTGACGGGCGAGTACCGGCACGAGGTCGCGCTCGGCCCCCGCACCGAGGAGTGGCAGCACGGTGTGGCGCACCCAGTTGCGCCGGAACCGTTCGTCATCGTTGGTGGGATCGGCCACCGGTTCGACACCGGCCGCCGCCGAGACCGCCGCGGCCAACGCGTGCAGCTCGGCGCGTCGCACGCCGAGCAACGGGCGGGCGACCACGCCGCGCCGGGCCGGCATGCCCGCGAGCCCGGAGGTACCGGCTCCCCGCAGGAGGTTGAGGATCACCGTCTCGGCGAGGTCGTCCGCGCTGTGGCCGGTGAGGATCGCGCTGGCCCCGACCTCGGTGGCCACCCGGCCGAGGGCCTCGTAGCGGGCGTCGCGGGCCCGGGCCTCGAGGTTCGGTCCCGACGACACCTCGACCCGCACCGCCCGGCTGGAGACCCCGAGGTGTCGGGCGAGGGTGGCGACCACGGCCGCTTCGGCGGCGCCGGTCGGTCGCAGGCCGTGGTCGACGTGGACGGCGATCGGTTCGAGGCCGGCCCGTGCGGAGACCGCGAGGAGCGCGACGGAGTCGGGACCACCCGAGCACGCGACGACGACGGGAGCGAGGAGTCCGATCAGATCCGCGCGGGCCGCGACCCCGTCGAGGGGGTCAGGCCCGGTCACGGGCCTACCGCCCGCGGGTCTTGAGCCGGATCACCTTCACGTAGTACCCGAGTGCGAGGGCACCTGCGATGCCGATGAAGGAGAGGAACAGCACCGGGGCGATCCAGTAGTGCCACGGCTTGGCCTCGGCGAGCACGACGGTCGACGCGCCGGCCGGGGCGGCGGCCACGAGGACCGCGGTGAGGGCGAGGATGAGCGTGCGCAGCGTCTTCACGGATGCTCCAGTCGGGACCGGCCACCCACGGGGGCCTGACGGGGAGACGGTAGCGCGCAGGGTCGCCGGGGGGACCAACCGTGACGGTCAGTCCGCGGCCTCGGCCGCCAGCAGTGCCGAGATCCGGGACTCGAGGTCCGCCGGGAGCGGGTCCTGACATCGTTGGGCGACCACGCGCCGAACGGTCACCTTGAGGGTGTACCCCTCGAGGCACGGCGGACACTCCTCGAGGTGACGGGCCACCGCGCGCCGGCGCCAGACCGTGGTCTCGCCGTCGAGGTAGGCGTACAGCTGCTCGCGGATCTCGTAGCAGTCCATGGTCGACTTCCGGGTCCTCGTGTGATCGCCGCAGGACGCTACGCGCCCGCGGGTTCCTTCGTCGGGACGAGGCCGCGCTCGACCGCCAGGTCGAACAACGCCTCCTCGAGCTTCCTTCTTCCCCGGTGGAGCCGGCTCATGACCGTGCCGATCGGCACCTCGGTGATCTCGGCGATCTCCCGGTAGGAGAAGCCCTCCACGTCGGCGAGCAGCACGGTCTGGCGGAACACCTCGGGGAGGTCCTCGAGCGCCTGCTTCACGGCGTCGTCCGGCATGGCGTCGAGTGCCTCGACCTCCGCGGTGCGCGCCGCCGCGGCCGCCTCGAGTCCGCCGATGGCGCCGTGCAGGGCCCACTCCTCCATGCCGTCGAGATCACGCTCGTCGGGCCGACGCTGCTTGGCCCGGTACATGTTGATGTAGGCGTTGGTGGCGATGCGGTAGAGCCAGGCCCGGAGCGTGCCGCCCTCGCGGTAGTTCGGGAAGGCGCGGTAGGCGCGCAGGTACGTCTCCTGCACGAGGTCCTCGGCGTCGGCCGGGTTGCGGGTGAGGCGCAGGGCGTGCGAGTAGAGCGCGGGCATGTACTCCCGTGTCATCTCCTCGAACTTCGCCTGATCCGCCATGTCGACGAGGATACCGGGAGGCCCGGACACCGTCCCTCGGGTACCGGCGGTCCTGCAGGGGGCGCATGTGGGATCGTGGGGCCATGCACCGGGTCACCGAGCTCACCGACGGCGTCGTCGCCGTCCGCCCGGTGCTCGAGGCCCACGTCGACGGGCTCCACGCGGCCGTCTCGGCCTCGCTGCCCGAGTTGACCCCCTGGTTCCCGTGGTGCCACGAGGGGTACGAACGGGCCGAGATGGCCGAGTTCGTGCGACGGGCCCGCCGGTCGCGCGAGCGCGGGCAGGAGTACCACTTCGCCGTCCACGACGCGGCCTCGGGCGAGGTGCTCGGCGCGTGCGGCCTGCGCATCGACGGCACCGATGCGGCGATCGGCGAGATCGGCTACTGGATCGCCACCGGGCACACCGGCCGGGGCCATGCGACCCGCGGTGCGCGCCTCGTCGCGGCCTGGGGGCTCGGTGAGGTCGGGCTCGAGCGGATCGAGATCGTCGCCGCCGTGGACAACGTCCGGAGCCGGGCGGTGGCCCGGGCGGTCGGGGCCCTCGAGGAGGGCGTCGCCCGCAACCGCATCGTGCTCGGCGACGGCCGACGCGCCGACGCGGTGGTGCACGCCATCGTGCGCGGCGACCTCGCCTGACCAGGACCCGGCCGACGCCGCGGCGTGGCCGGTGTACGCTCTCCGACCTGTTGCCGGGGTAGCTCAGTCGGCAGAGCAGCTCACTCGTAATGAGCAGGTCAGGGGTTCGAATCCCCTCTCCGGCTCCACATCGCCGAACGTGACCGGGCCCGTCCGAGAGGACGGGCCCGCATCGTCACCGCCGCCCGTCCGAGAGGACGGGCCCGCATCGTCACCGCCGCCCGTCCGAGAGGACGGGCCCGCATCGTCACCGGGTCCGTCCGGGAGGACGGGCGCCGATCAGCGGCCCTGGATGCGGCCGAGGAGTCGGAGCACCTCGAGGTAGAGCCAGACCATCGTCGAGAGCAGCGACAGCGCGCTGTACCACTCGTAGATGGCCGGGGCGCCGGCGGCCACGCCCCGCTCGATGAACGAGAAGTCGACGAGCAGGTTGAGGGCGGCGATCACGCAGATGCCGACGCTGAGCGCGATCCCGAGACCCGAGGAGTCGGTGAGGAACGACGGGCGGGCGCCGAAGATCGACAGCACGAACGAGAAGACGTAGAGCAGCATGACGCCGAAGGTGGCGCCCATGATGATCCCGATCATGCGGTTCGTGACCTTCACGATGCGGGTCGTGTAGAGCACGAGCATCGCCGTGAACGCGCCCACGGTGGCGAGCAGGGCCTGGGTCACGATGCCGTTGTAGGTGTCGTTGTAGATCTTGGAGATCGCGCCGACCCAGAAGCCCATGATGAGCGCGTAGGCGAAGCCGGCGAACGGGGCGACCCGCGGGTTGCGGGCGGCCCAGATCGTGAGCCCGATGAGCAGGATGAAGCCCCCGAAGAGCAGCAGCGGGCTGCCCTCGGCCAGGGTCTCGGCCCGGGACCAGCCGACGCCGGCGCACACGAGGGTGACGAACAGCAGGATGAAGGTCTTGCCCGCGACCCCGCCCACGGTCATCGTCCGGGTCGGCGACGCGTCGACCCGCTGGATGTTCGCCGCGGTGAAGGTCTGCTCGTTGAGCATCTGCTTGGACATGGATCCTCCGATCCTCGGTGGCCAGACCAGCCTAGGCAGGCGCGACCGGCGGCAGGTGGAGCAGGAGGTGCTCGAGCAGGAGTCCCTCGGTCGGGTTGAACGTGAAGGAGCGCCGGGTAACCGCGCACACCTCGAGGGCACGGGCCGCCTCACGCGCACCGACGCGCAGCGGTGCGCGGTCGAGGTTGCGCGGCGGCGCGTCGGGGGCGAGCGCGTCGCGGTAGACGGACTCGATCGCGGCGATGCCCTCGAGCAGCGCCTCGGTCCGCGCGCGCCGCAGGCTCCGCTTCTGCGCCTCGACGAGCCGGCGCCGCATCGCCTGCGCGGTGCGTGCCGCGTACCCGAGCCGCTCGGCCTCGGCGTCGGCCTCCCCGAGCTCTCGGGTCTGGATCGCCTCGAGCGCGCCGATCGCGTCGTCGATCGCGGCCCCGAGCCCCGTCGCGAGTTCCAGCACCGTTGCGCCGTGCCCGGTGATCCGGGCCGGTACGTCCGCGAACGCGAGGCGCAACGGGGCGAGCGGACCGGCGAGGGCGCGGGCCCGGTCGAGTCGCCCGCCGGCGAGTGACGCGGCGAGGCGGGCCGCATCGGCGGACACCCCATCGGCGAGGAGCGCCTCGACGACCAGGTCGTCCGAGAGTGCACCGAAGTCGACGCGCTGGCAGCGGGACCGGATCGTGATCGGGAGCGCATCGGCCGAATCCGTGACCACGATGACGACGGTGCGCGGTGGCGGTTCCTCGATGGTCTTGAGCAGCGCGTTGGCGCTCGGGTCGTTGAGACGCTCGGCCTCGAGCAGCACGACGCACTTGCGCGGCCCCTCCACCGGCGCCGCGTGGATCTCGGGGAGGACCCCGCCCCGCACGTCGCGCTCGACCGAGTACTCGCTCGCGGTCGGCGAGAACTCCACCACGTCCGGGTGCCGGCCGCGCGCGACGCGCGGGTCGCCCGCCGCGCCGACGAGCGCGGCCCCGAGCGCCCGCGCGCCCTCCTCGACCCCGGAGCCGCGCGGGCCCACGAGCAGGTACGCGTGCACGGGCCGGGCGACGGCCCGGCGGAGCGCGTCGACCGCACGGTCCTGACCCACGATCCCGGACCAGGGGTCGGTCGCGGGTCGGTCGGGGGCGTGGGCGGTCGGCATCGGGGCGAGCCTACGAGGGCGTCGGACGTCCGAGCCGCGCCTCGACGAGCGCGATGAGCCGCTCCCCCACCTCGTCGGCCGTCCCGCTGGCATCGAGCAGTGCCCACCCCCGGCTCGCCGCGAGGTCGCGGTACGCGCGCCGGACGCGGAGGTGGAAGTCCCCGGACTCGCGCTCCATGCGATCGTCGCCGCCGTCCCGGGTCGCCCGCCGATCGTCGGCGAGGCCGTCCGGGAGGTCGAGGACCACGACGAGGTCGGGAGTGGTCCCGGCCGTCGCCCAGTCGTTGATGCGCGCCACCTCCTCGACGCCGAGGTCGCGGGCCACACCCTGGTACACGAGGGAGGACGGGACGTGGCGATCGGAGATCACCCAGTCGCCCCGAGCGAGCGCGGGCCGCACGATCTCGGCGAGCGCCTCGGCCCGGTCGGCCGCCATGAGCAGCGCCTCCGCCCGCGCGTCGAGCGGCTCCGACCCGTCGAGCAGGACGGCCCGGATGCGCGCGCCGTTGACGGTGCCGCCGGGCTCGCGGGTCGCGATCGCACCGCCGCCGCAGGATCGCACCCAGGTCGCGAGCCGGGTGACCTGGGTGCTCTTGCCGGTGCCGTCCGCGCCCTCGAGCACGACGAAACGACCGGTCACGACGGTCCCGGCCCGGCGTCGTCGGGCGCGCCGGACACGCCCGGCCCCGCCGCGCTGGACCCGCGACGCGCCGGCCGGGTCGGGTGGCCGCGGGAGGCCTCCTCGCGCCCCATGCGCTGCAGTTCGAGGCGGGCGTACATCCCTCCCCCGATCACGAGCGCGCCGCCGAACCACAGCGCGAACCGCACACCCGGGAACGCGTACGTGAGCCCGCCGATGGTCACCGACTTGCCCGGGATGAACAGGCCGGAGAGCCAGCCCGCGAGGTCGGCGAGCAGCGGCGAGATGGTGAGCGAGATGAGCAGGCACAGGCGCACCACGGCGGCGAGGGTCGCGAACGTGCGACCGCGCAGCTCGTCGGACACGTGCTCCTGCAGCACCGTGAACCCGGTGACGTAGGCGGTTCCCGCGCAGGCCCCGACCCCGGCGATCATGAGTGCGACGAGACCGCCGCTGGAGAAGGTCGCGGCGGCGGCGAGGAACGCGCCCACGCCGATGACCGCCCACTCGAACACGGGCTCGCGCCGCACCCGACGCTGCACGAGCAGCAGCGTCACCACCCCGATGGCCGCGCCGGTGCCGAGCGCGGTCATGAGCACACCGAACTGGGCCGGCCCCCCGAGGATCGTGTCCGCGAACACGGGGCCGAGCGGCACCATCGCGCCGGCGCCGATGATGCCGAGCCCCATGCCCACGATGACCGCGCGTGAGCGGCGATCCGTGCGGATGAAGGACATCCCCTCGCGGATCTCGGTGATGCTCTGGTTCCACTGGAAGCGTCGGCCGGTCTTCTCCGGCCCCGGGATCGGCAACCCGAGCACGAGGACGGCCGAGGCGAGGAAGGTCGCGGCGTCGGCCCAGAGCGCGATGGTCTCCTTGCTCACCGACAGGCTCTTGAGGGCCTCGAACCCGCCGAGCCAGGTCGCGACGACCGCCAGGGCCGAGAAGATCACACCGCCGAACGGGAAGGTGCCGTACGAGGCGACGAGACCGAGCGAGTTCGCGTTCGCCAACTGCTCCTTGGCCACCACGCTGGGCAGCGCGGCGTCCTTGGCCGGTCCCCAGAGCAGCGTGAGGATCTCGATGAGGAAGGAGATGAGGACGAGCACCCAGATGCTGTTGGCGAAGGGCAGGGCGCACAGCAGGCCGGCCCGCCCGACGTCGGCGATGACCATGACCTTGCGCCGGTCGAACCGGTCGACGATGACCCCGCCGAGGGTCGCGAGGAAGAACGACGGCAGCATGCGGGCCACCATCACGAGGCTCACCGCGGTGGCCGAGTTGTTCGACACGCGGGCCGCGATCGCCAGGATCGCGAAGAGCCCCACCCAGTCCCCGAGGCTCGAGAGGACCTGCGCGGTCCAGAGGCGGACGAACGCCGGGTTGCGGAAGACCCCGCGCAGCGCCGACGGATCGGGCGGCTGCTCCTCCGGGGAGGCCGGGATGAAGGGGGTCTCGGTGCTCACGCGCCCCCGAGCCTACGGGTCCCGACGCGCGGGCCCCGGCCGGGGTCTAGGCGCCCTCGGGACTGGCCGTGAACTCCCGCAGCACCTCGTCGATCGCCTCGACCACCGGCTCGGGCTCCGGGGCTCCGCTGCGCTTCGTGGCCGGCTTCGCCGCGCTCCTCTTCGCCGCGGCCTTCTTCGCCGTGGCCTTCTTCGCCGTGCCCTTCGCCGCCTTCTTCGCCGCGCCGGCCTTCGAGGTCTTCGAGGTGCCCTTCTTGACCACCCGTGTCGCCTTCTTCGGCGAGTCCGCGAGTCGCGCCGCACGCTCGGCGAGCAGTTGCACCGCCATCTCGGCCGTGACCTGCTCGGGGTCGACGCCGCGCGGCACCGTCGCGTTGACCGTGCCGTCGGTGATGTACGGACCGAAGCGCCCGTCCTTGACCACCATCGGCGCACCCGTCTCGGGGTGCGGCCCGAGGTCGGCGAGCGGCGGCTTGGCGACGCGACCGCGACCGCGCTTGGGCTGCGCGTAGATCGCCGCGGCCTCCTCGATCGTGATCGTGAGCAGTTGCTCCTCGGTCTCGATCGAACGCGAGTCGGTGCCCTTGCGCAGGTACGGCCCGTACCGACCGGTCTGGGCCGTCACCTCCTCGCCGTCGATCTCGCCGACGACCCGCGGGAGCGCCAGGAGCGACAACGCCTCCTCGTAGGTGACGGTCTCGGGGTCCATGGACTTGAACAGCGAGGCCCGCTTCGGCTTCTCGGCCTTCTTCCCCTTGGCGGTGCTCGCCGGGTCCTGCGCGCCGACCTGCAGGAACGGCCCGAAGCGGCCGTTGAGCACGATGATCGGCAGCCCCGTCTCGGGGTCCGGGCCGAGTTCACGCGGCCCGAGGGTCCCCTTGGCCAGGATCTCCTCGGCGCGCTCGACGGTGAGCTCGTCCGGGAGCACGCCGTCGGGCATCGTGCACTTCTCGATCTCCCCGCGGTGCAGTGACTCGCCGTTGCGCCAGACCCGCACGGAGATCTCGTTGCCCTCGGCGTCGGTCCCGATCGGAATCGCGTTCACGACGCTCATCTCGATGGTGTCGAGGTGCTCCTGGGAGACGAGTTGCTTGAGCCCGGGTTCGGTGCGCCCGAAGTAGAACTCGTCGAGCCACTTCTCGACCTCGGCCTCCCCGGCTGCGACCTGGTCGAGCACCTGCTCCATCTGGGCGGTGAACCGGTAGTCGACGAGGTGCCCGAAGTACATCTCGAGCAGTTGCGTCTTGGCGAACGCGGTCCAGGACGGCACGAGCGCGTTGCCCTGCTTGAACACGTAGCCCCGGGTCGAGGAGATCTTGTCGATGATCGACGCGTACGTCGACGGACGCCCGATGCCCCGGGCCTCGAGTTCCTTCACGAGGCTCGCCTCGGTGTACCGGGCCGGCGGGTTCGTGCTGTGACCGTCGACCGAGAGGTCGGTGCAGTCGACCGCGTCCCCCTGGGCGAGCGCCGGCAGCACCGCCTCCTCCTCGTCCTCGGTCGGATCGTCCTCCGAGACGTCGACGTAGGCCACCCGGAACCCGAGGAAGGTGTACTGGCGACCCGAGGCGCGCAGCACGACCTCCTCGCCGTTCGCGCTCGTGCCGATGCGCAGGGTCGACTGCAGGTACTCGGCGTTCGCCATCTGGTTCGCGAGGGTGCGCTTCCAGATGAGGTCGTAGAGGGTGAACTCGTCGTTGCTGAGTTCGCGCCGCACCTCCTCGGGGGCCCGGAACCGCTCGCCCGCCGGCCGGATCGCCTCGTGGGCCTCCTGCGCGCCGGTCGCCTTGCCGCGGGCCTTGCGGCCGGACTCGTGCGGGTACAGGTACTCGGCGCCGAACCGATCCGCGATCTGGGTGCGGGCCGCGTGGATGGCCTGCTGCGAGAGGTGGGCGGAGTCGGTCCGCATGTAGGTGATGTAGCCCCGCTCGTAGAGCCCCTGGGCGACCGACATCGTGCGGCCCGCGCTCCACGAGAACTTGTTGCCGGCCTCCTGCTGCAGGGTCGAGGTGCGGAACGCATCCTTGGGGACCGAGGTGCCCGGCTTCTGCTCCGCCGCGAGCACCCGGAAGGACGCGTCGCCGAGGGCGGCGGCGAGGAGGCCGGCCGCGGCCTCGTCGAGGTGGCGGGCCCGCGAACCCGGCTTGAGGGCACCGGTGTCGGGATCGAAGTCCTTGCCGGTGGCCACGGGCGCACCGCCGACCTCGACCAACTTGGCGGCGAAGGTGCGCCGGTCGTCCCCGGACGCCGCCCGCATCGTGGCGGTGAGGTCCCAGTACCCGGCCCGGCGGAACCGCATGCGCTCCCGCTCCCGCTCGACCACGAGGCGCACCGCCACACTCTGGACCCGGCCGGCGCTGCGGGCACTCGGGACCCGACGCCACAGGACCGGCGAGACCTCGTACCCGACGAGTCGGTCGAGGATTCGTCGACCGTCGGCGGCCTCGACGAGGCGCCGGTCGATGTCCCGGGGTGAGTCGATGGCATCCTCGATCGCCTCACGGGTGATCTCGTGGAAGACCATCCGACGGACGTCGACCTTCGGCTGGAGGATCTCGAGGAGGTGCCAGGCGATCGACTCGCCCTCACGATCCTCGTCGGTGGCGAGGTAGAGCGAGTCCGCCGACTTCAGGGCCCGCTTGATGTCGCGCACCACCTCACGGGAACGACCGCGCGGCTCGTCCCACTCGAGGGCGAAGTGGTTGTCGACGTCGATGCCGAGCCCCTTCTCCGGGAGATCCCGGACGTGGCCGTAGGACGCCAGGACGGTGTACTCGTCGCCGAGGAAGCGACCGATCGTGTCGGCCTTGGTCTTCGACTCGACGATCACGAGGTGGTTCGGCAACTCGGCTCCATCGGGTTCGGGGCCGGGCCGCGACGGGTCACGGTCCGGAGGTCGGGCGCCGGGACCGTACGCCCGGCGGAGGGCTCCGCGGCGGTTCTCGAGCCGCTCGCCCCTTTTTCCATCGGTCGCACGCCGGGGCCCCCTGTGTCAAGCCGGACCCCGCGGAGCCTCTAACGTCGGGCCATGCCCACCCAGCTCGCCGCGGCCCTCGGCTACGCCGCCACCCACTTCACCCTCGGGGCCGGCCCGCTCAGCCCGGAGCGCCTCCTCGAGGGCCTCGGCTCGTTCGCGACGATCGGGCTCATCGCCATCATCTTCGCCGAGTCGGGTCTGCTCGTCGGCTTCTTCCTGCCCGGCGACTCGCTCCTGTTCATCGCCGGCCTCATCGCGGCGGGCGGGAGCGAGAACATCTCGCTGTCCCTGCCGGTGATCCTCGTGGGCTGCGCGCTCGCCGCCATCATCGGCGACCAGGTCGGGTACGCGTTCGGCAAGAAGGTGGGACCGGCGCTGTTCAAGCGTCCGGACTCGAAGATCTTCAAGCAGCAGTACGTGGCCCAGGCCGATGCGTTCTTCGACCGCCACGGGGCCAAGGCGATCGTGCTGGCCCGGTTCGTGCCGATCGTCCGGACGTTCACGCCGATCCTCGCCGGCGTCGGGAAGATGGAGTACCGCCGGTTCGTCACCTACAACGTGGCCGGCGGCCTGCTCTGGACCCAGGGCATCATCCTGCTCGGCTACTGGTTCGGGAACGTGGCCTTCATCAAGGACAACCTCGAGGTCGTGCTCATCGCGATCGTGGTCCTCTCGATCATCCCCGCGGTCCTCGAGTTCGTCCGCCACCGCAACCAGCCCAGCGAGCCCGGGGCCTGAACCGCCGCCTTCGGGCGGCGACCGCACGGCACCGGGGCTCGACCGGATCCGGTTGCCGCACGCGACGAGGGGGCCCGGAGGCCCCCTCGCTCACATCCGGAAGCGCACCGAGCGGTGCGCGTCGGTGGATCAGTTCGCCGTGGCGCCGGCGAGGTCCTCGCTGGCGGCGATGCCACCGGAGTCACGCTTCGAGAACATGATCGAGCCGAGCAGCACGACCACCGACACACCGGCGATCACGAAGCGCAGGTTGTCGTCCTCGAGCGAGATGATCGCCGGGAGGACCAGCAGGCTCACGAGGTTCATGACCTTGATGAGCGGGTTGAGGGCCGGACCGGCGGTGTCCTTGAACGGGTCGCCGACCGTGTCGCCGATCACCGCGGCCTTGTGGGCCTCGGAGCCCTTGCCGCCCTCGTGCCCGTCCTCGATGTACTTCTTCGCGTTGTCCCACGCACCACCCGCGTTGTTCAGGTAGTTGGCCATGAGCTGACC
>Ga0075471_10000235_pt1 | contig 31265 bp, 21 predicted proteins | sample DEB19_08_DNA_2_FD_74787 | JGI IMG/M metagenome (GOLD analysis project Ga0075471, IMG submission 74787) | Aqueous microbial communities from the Delaware River and Bay under freshwater to marine salinity gradient to study organic matter... | ecosystem: Environmental > Aquatic > Marine > Coastal ...
GCCGTCCACCAGACGGCGTGCGAGTTCCACAGTCATGGGCCCGGCGCATTCAGCGAAGACGCGATTGCGTTCGTGCGTGGTGGGTTCGATGTGTTGGCCGTCGGCGTTTTTACGGAACAGGCGAGCTTTCTCAGGCTCCGTGAAATCGGGAACAACACTGTGACGCCGTTGGATGCCGCTGCGCGAAAACACGTGCTTGATGATGCGCGCCGTCGCCGGATCGTCAGACCACGACCCCAGGATTTGCGCAGCGGATTCCTGAGAACTGGTGTTGGGCGGAACCAGCGTTTCGATGCGGTGAATGAAGACGCTCATTATTTGTCTGGCAAGACAATCAAGGCAGGGGCGGAGTTGGTCAATGCTGCGGTTTTGCTGGCGCTGACACCTGCCGAGAGATGCACAACATCACCGACACGAATGACCCCGAGCACGGACGGTGGGTTGAGTTTGAACTGCTTGAGCGACACGTCCCACTCGGCGCGGAACGTCACGTTGCTGTCCGTCTCGGACCAAGCCGAAACGACGACCGGCAAATCATGCTCTTGGTCGCGAATCTTTAAGCTGAGGATGGCATTGGTTGTTCCTGACGCTGGAACGGCAGCCTGCGCCACTTTCCCATGTATTTGCGGATAGTCGTTCGTCTTGAACATCTCATGCATGTTCTGATCCCGCTTCGCGCTCGCCGTGTTCATCATGCCCGATAGCACATCGCCCTCGGCAGACCAGCGATTGGAACTCACCTGCAACATGAACGGCTGGGCGTGAACGGTTCCGCCAAAGTCATGCAAAGTGGAGGTCGCATCAAAACGAACAATTGCTTCAGCGGGCCACTCCGAAGGTCCAGAAGGTTCGGCTAGAACAACATATGGAAGAAAAACAGCAAAAAAAACACCACTTCCCCAAGCTCGTTTGCAGGCTGTTTTTATATTCATCGTCGCACGTTAGTCCCAAGTCCGGTGAATCAGTTCAATATAATGCGTACGGAAAGCATCCTTCCAATGGCCGCATGGGCAATTAATGCGCACGTTTTGAGCCAAGACACTAGGAACTCGGGTCATCCATTCAACCAAGGATACCGCCTCCCCAAGATGACTTCCAAGATGAGCCACCCACGGAGATGTTGGTGCATCCGGCAGGACTCGAACCTGCAACCTTCTGATCCGAAGTCAGAAGCTCTATCCAATTGAGCTACGGATGCGCGCAACTTGCGGGACTTGATTCTGACAAATCCAGCCCCGACGGAAAGCGCGAAAATGGAGGCAGGCCGACTACCCGCCTCGCGAACTGCATCGGGCGAGGGATAGTAGAGAGTAGAGCAACACCGCAAAGGCATAGACCAGCAGGCCCAGCCCCACGCCCGCGGGAACGAGCAGGTTGCCGCCAAACCAAACCAGTCCAGCGCCAATGATCGCAATCAAAGTCGTCTGGGCCAGCAGGCATAGGATCAGCAACCGGCGGCTACCGATTGCCAATTGGGCGCTCATCCAGTGCCGATAGTTGTGTTCGCCCAGCGTGCGCATCAACCACGCTCCTTGGAAGTTGCGTGCCGCCACAAGCAGGCTTGTAGTGACTACCACAACCGTCGGGATGGGAAGCATGGCGCAGAACATACAAATCACCGGATTGATGAGCGCACTCCATTTCCACCCGAGCCATTTGGCGATGGGGTTGCCCTCCAACACCAAATGGGGTGTCGCCACCCATGTGCTAAGGAAATCCATTCCCCGCGAGAAGACCAGCAGCGCCAGAAATACAAAGTAATCCGCGCTCCAGAGGGGAACGGTTTCAGCCATGGTGCACAGCGAGAGGGAAAGTTGTGGCTTGGGTCAGATCACCGCGCCACTCAGGACTGTTTCTTCCCGTAAAGTTCCTCGGGTGTCTTTAACTGCGGCTCGGTGGTTTTCCAAGTGTCTCCGCTTCCTTCGACCGACCGGAAAAAGCAGCTTTTATAACCCTCATGGCAGGCAGGCCCCGTCTGTTCCACTTGAATGAGCAGGGTGTCACCGTCGCAGTCGAACGCGATGTCCTTCACGTCCTGCGTATTGCCGCTTTCCTCGCCCTTCATCCAAAACTTCTGCCGGGACCGGCTCCAAAAATGGGTTTTGCCTGTGGCAATGGTGGATTCCAAGGAAGCCCGGTTCATCCAAGCCATCATGACGACGCGGCCGGTGGATTGTTCCTGGATGATTGCCGGAATCAGCCCTTCACTGTTGAACTTAAGTTTGTCGTAAAAGCTCATCCTCGGAATTGTTTCCGTTTCGGCCGGGCAAGACGAATCAAAACCGCACCCATTTTGGTCAGGTGAGGCCAAGGGATTCGGGAAGGTGAGCACTGAAGGGAGGGGTTGTTAAGATTGTGAGATGAACCGGTGGGCATCTGGCGGCGCGTACCCCCATTCTGGTGTCACAAAAATGTCACAATTGGGCCGTCATCATTGGCGAAAACCCGCTGTGAACAACTCGTTAACAACAAAAAATATGTTGTCCTCGTCAGCCCGGCTTTTGTCTCCTAAAAACTGTTCCGCACTCAGACATAAAGCTCGGCTTTTGCAGGTTTTTGTCGTCATTTCCGAGAGCGGTGGTTTTCCACGATGTTATGTTGTTTGTTTTCAGTGACTTGTGGAAGAGTTGAGCGGGTGATGAAAATCTTTTTTAAACCGACCCATAGCTTTTTTCTGGCAAGGGCAAAGTTTAGTGGTACAACGACAGACCGGAATCGGCGTTTCAGCTGTGGGAACAGCAAGGGTGAATAAAACGCGATGAAACCGCCAAAAGCGCAGTTAAAAATGCAGATTTCAGCAGACAAGGTTTGGGACCAGGCACAGGCCCAACTCAAGGGCATGTTGAGCGCGGACATTTTCAATCTCTGGTTCGCACCGTTGCGAGCGGCCGGGGTTGAAGAGAACGCCATCGTGCTCGAGGTCGCCAACGACTTTTGCGAGGTGTGGCTCAAGGACAATTACATGGGCCTTTTGCAGGATGTCGTGGCGATGTCGTGCGGGCGAAAACTTGCGGTCCAATTTAAAGTCACCAACACGCCTCCTCCGGTGGCTCACGCGGCTCATGCGGTCACGGCTTCCGTTGCGAAGGCCCACAAAGCGGAACGCATAGCCGACCGGAATGGAACGAACGGCGACCTCGCGTTCAACCCCAAGAACACGTTCGATTCTTTTGTTGTCGGCAACAACAACAACTTCGCCTACGCCGCCAGCCTCGCCGTCGCGCAGTCGCCTGGCAAAGCTTACAATCCGCTCTTTCTCTATGGCGGTGTCGGGCTTGGCAAAACGCACCTGCTCCATGCCGTGGGCCAGCATGTCGCCGGCAACAAGAAAGGCGCGAAAGTCGCCTACGTCTCCTCTGAGAAGTTCACCAACGAATTCATCGATGCGTTGCAGAACAATCAGCTCGTCAAATTCCGCAAGAAGTATCGCCAGACGGATGTGCTGCTGATTGACGACATCCAGTTTCTCTCGGGCAAGGAGCGGATTCAGGAAGAATTCTTCCATACCTTCAACGCCTTGCACGAGGCCCATAAGCAGATCGTCCTGACCTGCGACCGCCCGGCCAATGAAATCCAGGGCTTGGAGCATCGGCTGGTTTCCCGCTTTGAGTGGGGTCTGGTCACCGACTTGCAACCGCCCGACGTCGAGATGCGGCTCGCCATCTTAAAAAAGAAGGCGGAGCAGCTCGGCATCAAATTGCAGGATGACATCCTGTATTTCCTGGCCAACCGCATTCGCAGCAACATTCGCCGTCTCGAGGGCGCGTTGATTCGCGTGGCTTCGTTCGCGTCGCTCACGGGCCAGAAGCTCAATCCCGAGGTGGTCGAGGGCCTGCTCCGCGAAGTGCTGCACGAGGAGGGCCGATTCACCATCAACATGGAGCTCATCCAGAAGAAGGTGGCCGAGCACTTCGACATCCGTCTCGCTGACATGACCAGCAAGCGCCGCCCGGAAAACATCGCGTTCCCGCGCCAGATCGCGATGTATCTCTCGCGGCAGCTCACCGAAAATTCTCTCAGCGCCATCGGTGAAGCCTTTGGTGGACGCGACCACGGCACCGTCCTGCACGCCTGCCGCCTGGTCAAAGACCGCATGGAGGTGGATTCCAACGTGCGCCAGGTGGTTGGCTACCTGGAAAAGCAGCTCCTGCGCTGAGCGGGCATGGCAGCGCCCGGGCAGTGGGGTTTCTTCGCAGCTTCCCCACTGCCCGGTGCTCCGAATCCCCCCCTCCGATGCCGGCCATTGAAGTCAAAGGGCTGACCAAAGCCTTCCGCACCTACAAGAAACAGCCCGGTTTTGCCGGCGCGGTGCGCGGACTCTTCCGCCGCCATTACGAACAGCTCTTCGCCGTCAAGGACATCAACTTCACCATCGAGCCCGGAGAACTCGTCGGCTTTCTCGGTCCTAACGGCGCGGGCAAGACCACCACGCTGAAAATGTTGTCCGGCCTGCTCTATCCCACGAGTGGCACCGCCAGCGTGCTGGGTCACGTGCCGTGGCACCGCCACGACGACTACCGCCGCCGGTTCGCCCTGTTGCTCGGTCAGAAGAATCAACTCTGGTGGGATCTGCCCGCCCGCGAATCGCTCGACCTCAACGCCAAGATCTACGGCATACCCGACGCCGACCGCGACCGCACCGTGGCCGAGATGACTGAACTGCTGGGCGTGAAGGACAAGCTAAACGTGCAAGTGCGCGAACTCTCGCTGGGCGAGCGCATGAAGATGGAATTGACCGCGTCCCTGCTGCACCAACCCAAGGTGCTGTTCCTCGATGAACCGACCATCGGCCTCGATGTCGTTTCCCAGAAAACCGTCCGTGAATTCCTCCGCGCCCACAACGCGAAGAACAAGACGACCATCGTGTTGACGAGCCATTACATGACGGACATTCAGGAGCTGTGCGAACGCGTCATCATCATCGACCACGGCCGGCTCTTCTTCGACGGCCGGCTGGAGGAGATTGTGGATCGCTTTGCGGATTTCAAGCTGCTCACCGTTCACTGCGTCAACGCGGCCGCGTGCCCGGCGGATTCACTGACCCGTTTCGGCGAAGTGGTCGAACAGAACGCCAGCTTCATCAAGCTCAAGGTGAAGCGCGACCGCGTGGTGCCCGTCTGCAAGGCGCTGCTGGACGAACTGCCCGTTCAGGATTTGGACATTGAAGAGGTCCCCATCGAAGACGTCATCCGCACGATTTTCGCGAGATAGCGTCACCACACTTCCACCGGGCCCTTGGGCACCGGGATCGCCTGGCGCACCTCTACGCCGGGCTCCTGCATGAATGACGCCACCATGGGCCCTTGCTGGAAGCGCGGCAGCAAATCGCCCTGCTCATCCACGAACTGCTTGCGCCACTCCAGATATTGCGCCAGCACGGACTCGAAATCTGCCCGGTTGGAGACATGGACGATGCCCTTGTTGAAGACGGACGCCGGACCAAACCGCTTGGCATACCACGGCGCAATCTTGCGGAACATGCGGCAGCCCAGTTCCTCGCCGAACACCTCCAGCATCAGATCAAAGTGCCGCCGCAACACGCGCACCCGCTCAGCAAAGGAAGGCTCCGGCAGCACCTCGCCCGACTCCAAATAATGCTTCGTGCGCTTAAAAATCCACGGATCATAGAACGCTCCGCGTCCCACGCTCACCCCCGCACAACCGGTCCCTTCAATCATGTGCCTGGCCGCCTGCGGCGTGGTGATGTCGCCGTTGCCGATGACGGGAATTTGTTTCACCGCTTCCACCACGGCGCGGATGCCCGCCAGCTTGACCGTGCCGCCAAAACCCTGTTCACGCGTCCGGCCGTGCACGAAGATGGCCGCCACACCCACACCTTCCAAGGCGCGGGCGAGGTCGGGAGCGGTGATGTTGTTGTCGTCCCAGCCCAGGCGCATCTTGGCGGTCACCGGGATTTTCACGGCATCCACCATGCCCCTCACCAGCGCGCAGGTGCGGTCCAGGTCGGTCATCATGGCCGAGCCGCCACCGACTTTGACGACCTTCTTCACCGGGCAGCCCATGTTGATGTCGATGGAGTGCGCACCTCGCGCCTCCAGCACTTGCGCTGCGTCGCGCATTTCTTCCGGCACCGAGCCAAACAACTGCACCGCCATGGGTGAATCCGCCGCGTTGGTCTCGATCAGCTTGAACGCCTTGGCGCGTTTCTCCAGCAACGAGCGCGCATTGACGAGGTCCGTGGTGCACAGGCCGACGCCCCCGATCTCCCGCACCACGAGCCGGAAGGGCAGGTTGGTGTAACCCGCCAGCGGCGAGAGAAACAGGTTGCTCGTCAATGTCAGCGGCCCAAAGCGCATCGGCCCGCCATTATACCGATGCCCGCCCCGTCGTCACGGCTGCTGTTTAACAGGCCCCATAGCGCAGCCGCCCCCAAGCATTGACTTGAATGGGCCGACAGGCATTTTGGGCGGCACCATGCGAAACTTTGTTCGCCCGTTAACTTTCCTGACGATCGCCTTGGCCGCCGGTCCCACCCGGGCTGAAATCCCCGAAAACTTCTTGGTGGAAGGTGTGCCGGAGATTCCCGCTGCGCTCAAGGAAAGCGCTTCACGTTACTTGGAATTTCGCGCCGCCGGGTTCAATGGCTGGCATCCCAAAAAACGTGAAATGCTGGTGTCAACCCTTTTCAGCGACGTGGCCCAGCTGCACGAAGTCAGGATGCCGGGCGGCGCCCGCCGACAGATCACATTTACCCCGGAACCGGTGGGGGATGGCGGCTGGCAGCCGAAGCACGGCAATTACATCGTCTTCTCGCAGGACAAGGGCGGGGGTGAGTTCTACCAGTATTACCGGCTCGACCCGGACACGGGCATCATCACGCTGCTGACGGATGGCCAGTCGCGCAATAAGAGCGCACGGTTCACCCGCAGCGGCAGCCGGATCGCTTACACCTCAACGCGCCGCAATGGCCGCGACACCGATGTGTATGTGATGGATCCCGCAAATCCCAAGAGTGACCGGCTGCTCTGCGAATTGAACGGCGGCGGTTGGGGCGTGGCCGACTGGTCAGATGACGAATCGAAGCTGGTGCTGGTTGAATCCATTTCCGCCAATCTTGGCCGCCTCTACCTGCTGGACGCCAAGACCGGCGCAAAGGCGTTGCTGAACCAGGATGGCCCTGAGCCGGCGGCCTGCGGCAACGCCCGTTTCGCCCGCGACGGCAAACGCATTTACTTCACGAGCGACGCCGGCTCTGAATTCCAGCAGTTGGTGCAAATGGATTTGAAAACTCGAACCATCAGGCCGCTCACCACAGGCCTTGCGTGGAATGTCGAAGAGTTTGAGCTGTCACCGGACGGAAGAAAAATCGCCTTCATCACGAATGAAGACGGCGTGGGCAAATTGCACCTCATTGAAGCGAACTCAGGCAAAGCGCTGCGCACGCCCAGGCTGCCGCTGGGCATACCGTCCGGGATCACGTGGCATGAGAATGGTCGCGATCTCGCGTTTAGTTTCAATTCGGCCCGCTCCACGACGGATGCGTATTCATTCGACACCAAGACCGGCAAGCTGGAGCGCTGGACCGAAAGCGAGACGGGCGGGCTGAGCACCGCAAACTTCGTGGAGCCTGAGCTGATCAAGGTGAAGAGCTTCGATGGCTTGCAAGTCTCGGGCTTCTTGTATCGGCCAGATGCAAAGATATTTCCCGGCCGGCGTCCGGTGGTGGTGATCATCCACGGCGGACCGGAGGCACAGTCGCGGCCCATCTTTCAGGCGCGGAACAATTATTACCTGAATGAACTGGGTGTGGCGTTGTTTTATCCCAATGTGCGCGGTTCGGATGGCTACGGGAAGACGTTCCTCAAGCTCGACAACGGCTTCAAGCGTGAGGACTCCGTCCGCGACATCGCGGCCTTTCTCGACTTCATCGTGGCGGATGCCTTGCTCGACGAAGACCGCACCGCGGTGATGGGAGGCAGTTACGGCGGTTACATGTCGCTGGCGTGCCTGGTGCATTACAGCGGCCGGCTGCGTTGTGGCGTGGACATCGTGGGCATCTCGAACTTCCGCACCTTCCTCGAGAACACGCAGGACTATCGCCGCGACCTGCGTCGTGTGGAATATGGCGACGAGCGTGATCCGGCGATGCGCGCGCACCTGGAAAGGATTTCACCTCTCAACCACGTGGACAAGATCCGCAAGCCGCTGTTCGTGGTGCAGGGAATGAACGATCCGCGCGTCCCGGTCACGGAGGCCGAGCAAATGGTCAAAGCCATCCGCGATCGCGGCGACTCCGTGTGGTATCTGGTGGCGAAGGACGAAGGCCACGGATTCCGCAAGAAACCGAACGCCGACTTCCAGTTCCTCAGCACCATCCTGTTCTTTCAGGAGTGTTTGCTGAAGTAGATTTGCGAGCGGTTTCGACCTGAGCGAGGCGGGGCGCATTTGTCACGCCCCCACTGGCAAACACCGGGCTCCCATTGCGGATCCGATGGCTGGAACTGCGCGTGAAGGCGGAGGAAGCGGCCAGTATCTTTTGCGATGGGCTCTTGATGCGTCTGAAGGTCAACCGTGCCGAAGCCCCCGGTGAGGTTGTCGCTTCTGGGGTCCGAGTCGCTAAATCCGGGGTGCTTTCCAGCACCAATCCGACGTCGCCCGCAAACTTGCGGCATGGATACGTCAGCTTGAGGGCATTATTCGCGGAGGCGCAGGTAAAGGTTACAGGCCGATCGGCGATGGCTGGTTCGAGTCCCCTCGCAAACTCCAACACATCGGGAAACAGGTCGCCGTCGGGATGCGCGGCGGGCCGTTGCTTTCTGATTTCTGCAGGCCGGCCGCGCTGAACCTGCTGGCGGTCCAAGTGGACAGCTTGGCGACGGCCTTGGCGGCAACGAAATCGCGCGCGGTGTTTCCGTTCGTGTCCCTTACCGTCCGGCGGGCGTGATACAGGCCCGGCGCCTTGAAAACTTCCATGGGATTGCAGTTCGTGCAGAACTCACCGTCTTCAAAGTCCAACGCCAGTCCCGCAATGGCGCAAACCCGGGAGATGCATGACCTTCAAGTTGGGGAGCGTCGATTTCGCGTCACGCACAATCTGCTCCGTCGTTGTTTGCAGCAGCTTTGCGTGCGTGGGGAACGGTCCGTGGGTTTCCGCGAACTGGCCCGTCTGCTCCATCCAGAGCGCTTGCACCCGGTTGGTGCTCGACCCGACGGAAGCAAGGCGCTGCGTTGCGACCCAAGGCCGCTTGGTGGTGGTCACCAGATTCGTCCAGTCCACCGCGTCCTATCCGCTGATGCCGCCACCCGGACGAACACGCGCGGATTCAGGCTGGGGCCGTTGGTGGCTCGGAAGGTGAAATGGTTCGGTCCGGCCACGGCCCAATCGAGGGTGACGTTCGACATCCCGATCGAGGGCAATCCAATCCTGCCCGTGCTGGGATTGACCGTTCCGTTGGTCTCCAGCGGCTGGATCGAGTGTTCGATGGCGAAGCCCGCCGCCTCGTGCGCGGACGGACGCGTGCCGGCTCCATTGGGGTCTTGTTGCTGGCTAGGTGGCAAAAGTCATCTCAGGCCGGGGGGCGATGCCCAGATTGGCGAGCGGGCAATCGGCAGTCGCGTGGACCGCAGCCGGCGTCACAGCCAGCGGAATCGGTCCGACAGTTCTGATCCGGAACAAGGGGCCACGCCGGGACGGTCCCGCAAAGCTTCGATGATTTAAAACGAAAAAGCCCGGCCAGTTTCCTGGCCGGGCTTGGATGTATTGGTTCCCACCAGCAGGGAACGGTTTAGTAGCCGCCCATGCCTTCCATGCCGCCGTGGCCGCCGCCCGCCGGAGCCGGCTTGTCCTTCTCGGGCTGCTCGGTGATGAGGCACTCGGTGGTGAGCAACAGACCCGCGATTGAGCTCGCGTTCTGCAGCGCGGTGCGGGTGACCTTCTTCGGGTCCACCACGCCGGCCTTGACGAGGTCAACGTATTCGCCGGTGGCGACGTTGTAACCTTCGTTGCCCTTGGCCTTCTTGACGGCCTCGACGATCACGCTGCCTTCGACGCCGGCGTTCGCGGCGAGCGAACGGAGCGGAGCCTCGACGGCGCGCTTGACGATGCTGACGCCGATCTGCTCGTCGTCGTTCGCCCCCTTGGTCGCGTCGATCGCATTGATCGTGCGGATGAGCGCCACGCCGCCGCCCGGAACGATGCCTTCCTCGACGGCCGCACGGGTCGCGTGCAACGCGTCTTCAACGCGCATCTTCTTTTCCTTCATTTCGGATTCGGTTGCGGCGCCGACATTGATGACGGCCACGCCCCCGGCGAGCTTGGCCAGGCGTTCCTGGAGCTTTTCGCGGTCGTAGTCGCTGGTGGTCTCTTCGATCTGGCGGCGGATCTGGTTCACGCGGCCCTGGATCTCGGAGGACTTGCCGTTGCCCTCGACGATGGTGGTGTTTTCCTTCTCCACGACCACGCTCTTGGCGCGGCCGAGGTCGTTGAGTTCGAGGTTCTCGAGCTTGAGGCCGAGGTCTTCGGTGATGAACTTGCCACCGGTGAGGACCGCGATGTCTTCGAGCATCGCCTTGCGACGATCACCGAAGCCGGGGGCCTTGACGGCGCAGACGTTCAACGTGCCGCGGAGCTTGTTCACGACGAGCGTCGCGAGGGCTTCGCCTTCGACTTCCTCGGCGATGATCAGGAGCGGCTTGCCGGTGCGGGCAGCCTTCTCGAGCAACGGGAGGAGGTCCTTCAGGTTGGTGATCTTCTTTTCGTAGATCAGGATGTAGCAATCCTCGAGCTTCGCTTCCATCGCTTCCGCGTTGGTGACGAAGTAGGGGGAGAGATAGCCCTTGTCGAACTGCATGCCTTCCACGACGTCGAGCGTCGTCTCGATGGACTTGGCTTCCTCGACCGTGATGGTGCCGTCCTTGCCGACCTTGTCCATCGCGTCGGCGATGATCTCGCCGATGGTGGTGTCCCAGTTGGCGGAAACGGTCGCGACCTGCTTGATCTCCTCCTTGTCCTTGACCTTCTTTGCGATCTTGTCGAGCTGGCCCACGGCGGATTCCACCGCCTTTGCGATGCCGCGTTGGATGCTGATGGGGTTCGCGCCGGCGGTCACATACTTGAGACCTTCGCGGTAGATGGCCTCGGCGAGCACGGTCGCCGTGGTGGTGCCGTCGCCCGCATTGTCGCTGGTGCGGCTGGCGACTTCGCGGACCATCTGGGCGCCCATGTTTTCAAACGGGTCTTCCAGTTCGATTTCCTTCGCGACCGTGACGCCGTCCTTGGTCACCGTCGGGGAACCGAATTTTTTGTCGAGCACCACGTTGCGGCCCTTGGGTCCGAGCGTGGCGACGACCGCCTTGGTGAGCTTGGAAACACCGCGCAGGATGGCCTGACGCGCTGCCTCATCGAACAACAATTGTTTTGCTGCCATAATAAATTTTCGAGTTTCTAGTTTCGGGTTTCGGGTTGATTAACCAACGATGGCGAGGATGTCCTCGGAGGACAGAAGCTTGTATTCCTTGCCTTCGATCTTGATCTCGGTGCCGCCGTATTTGCTGTGCAACACGCGGTCGCCCACCTTGACCTCAAAGGCGATTTTCTTGCCTTCGTCATCCGTCTTGCCGGTGCCGAGCACGCGGACGATCGCTTCCTGGGGTTTTTCCTTGGCGGTGTCAGGGATGATGATGCCGCCTTTCTTGGTTTCCTTCTCTTCCGCCGGTTCAACGAGGATCCGGTCGCCGAGAGGTTTGATGTTCAGTGCCATGGTTTTTCTTTTTTTGTTTGTTTCTACCGTCGAATCAACTCCCGCCGCACGAGCAAGCGGGAAAATCAAACGCCGGACCGGCGCAATGGACCGACCCTGACGTGGGAATCCTGGTTACTTCTTCTCGTCCACCACTTCGGCGTCGATGATCGGGCCTTCGTCCTTGCCGCCCTTCTTCTCCTCGGACTTCGGCGCCTCACCGCTGGAAGCGGCTTGTTCCTTGCCGGCTTTGGCCTGTTCGGCAGCCGCCTTGTAAAGCTCCGCGCTCGCGGCCTGCCACGCTTCGTTCAGCTTCTCGCTGGCGCCCTTGATGGCCGCGGTGTCGCTGCCCTTCAACGATTCCTTCACGTCGGCCACGGCCTTCTCGATCTTTTCCTTGTCGCCACCCGAAAGCTTGTCGCCGCTGTCCTTGAGCATCTTCTCGGTGCGATAGACGGCGTTGTCGGCTTCGTTGCGCGTCTCCACCTCTTCCTTGCGCTGTTTGTCCTCCTCGGCGTGGGCCTCGGCGTCCCTGCGCATCTTCTCGATCTCATCCTTCGACAGGCCGCTGCTGGCGGTGATGGTGATCTTCTGCTCCTTGCCGGTGCCAAGGTCCTTCGCGTTTACGTGCAGGATGCCGTTCGCGTCGATGTCAAAGGTCACTTCGATCTGCGGCACGCCGCGCGGCGCGGGCGGGATGTCGGTGAGCTGGAACTTGCCGATCGTCTTGTTGTCGCGCGCGAACTGGCGTTCACCCTGCAACACGTGGATCTCCACGCCGGGTTGGCTGTCGCTCGCGGTGGAGAAGATTTCCGATTTGCGCGTCGGGATGGTGGTGTTGCGTTCGATGAGCTTGGTGAACACGCCGCCGAGCGTCTCGATGCCGAGCGACAGCGGCGTCACGTCGAGCAGCAACACGTCCTTCACGTCGCCCTTGAGCACGCCGCCCTGGATGCCAGCGCCGATGGCGACGACTTCGTCGGGGTTCACACCCTGATGCGGCGGCTTGTTGACGAGCTTGTGTGCTGTCTCAACGACGCGGGGCATGCGGGTCATGCCGCCCACAAGCACGAGTTCGTCGATCTTGTCCGCGCTGACTTCGGCGTCCTTTAAGCAGGCTTGCACGGGTTTGATGGTGCGCTCGAACAAATCGTCCGTGAGCTGCTCCATCCTGGCGCGGGTGAGCTTCATCGCGATGTGCTTCGGCCCGCTGGCGTCCGCCGTGATGAAGGGGAGATTGATCTCGTATTGTTGCGCGGAGCTCAGGGCGATCTTCGCCTTCTCGGCTTCTTCCTTGATGCGCTGGAGGGCGTCGGGCTGCTTGCGCAGGTCCATGCCGTTCTCCTTCTTGAACTCGTCGAGAATCCAATCCATCAGGCGGTTGTCCCAGTCGTCCCCCCCGAGGTGCGTGTCGCCGTTGGTCGCCTTCACTTCGAAGACGCCATCGCCGATTTCCAGCACGGAGATGTCGAACGTGCCGCCGCCCAAGTCGTAAACGGCGATCTTCTCGTCCTTCTTCTTGTCGAGACCGTAGGCGAGTGACGCGGCGGTCGGCTCGTTGATGATGCGGAGCACCTCAAGACCGGCGATGCGGCCGGCGTCCTTCGTGGCTTGGCGTTGCGAGTCGTTGAAGTAAGCGGGCACCGTGATGACGGCTTGCGTGATCTTTTCGCCGAGGCGCGTTTCGGCGTCGGCCTTGAGCTTGGCGAGGATCATCGCGGAAACTTCTTGCGGAGAATACTGCTTGGTCTGGCCGCCTTCCTCGACTTCCACGGCGCAATCGCCGTTCGCAGCCTTCACGACCTTGTAGGGCATGCGCTTGATCTCCTCCTGCACCTCATCGAACTTCCGGCCCATGAAGCGTTTGACGGAGTAGATGGTGTTGCGTGAGTTGGTGACCGCTTGGCGCTTGGCAGCATCGCCGACAACGCGCTCGCCGCTCTTGGTGAAGGCAACGACGCTGGGCGTCGTGCGTTTGCCTTCGGAGTTCTCCAAAACCAAAGGATCACCCGCGTCCATAACGGCCATGCACGAGTTCGTTGTCCCCAAATCAATGCCCAATACTTTTGCCATAGAAATTCTTGAGTTTAAATGTCCTTACTCACTACAGCTACGACCATGCCGCGCATGCCAGCTTTTTATTAAAGCGTTGAAGGAAAGCACATTAGATTAAAAAACGAGATTGGAAGAGTAGGTGAGAGTGGGTCAGAATGGGCCATAATGGCACCCAATTGGAAGTGGGTGGCACAGTGTGTGGCGCAGTTGGATTTGGATTTGTGGCAAAGTCGGCGCGACGCGCAGTCCGCACCAGCCAAGCAAACCCCAAGGTGGCGTAGCGCCGAGGACAGCAAAGAGAGTTCCGCTCCGTCGCCTAACTCTGCGCTCGGCGACGAGGACATGGCAATCCGATGTCTTTGGACTCGAGCCTAGAACCCCGCCTTCGCCAGCTCGTTCTGGAGGGCGAGTTGGAATTGCTCCACGTCGGCAGCCGTTGGCCGGTAGCCTTTTTGATCGGCAGCCAATCCCAGCCGACCCATTTGATCCAGCGTCCAGGCAGCCTTTTGTCCATCGCTGAAGGTTACTTTACCGCTAATGATAGCTCCTGGTCGGGCAATTTGATCCACTGTCAAAGAAACGGACCTACCGAGAGGCGCGGCTTGCTCAGGCGCCGGGGCAGCGGTTGGAGCGATGGGGGCGTTGGCATGGGCTGCGGGCGCGGCAGGCGGCGGCTCGGGCGCCTTGGGCGGCTCCGGGTCCACGGGCGTTAGTTTCAGGTCATCTACGAGGAACCGCACTTCCATGTAGGTCAGGCGGACTCCCAACTCAGAATCGAGCCGGTTTTGGATTTCGGAAATCTTGGCACCCTGCTGGAGCCACTTGGCCACTTCGGCCTTTTGCGTGTCAGTCAAAGTCATGGGTGCATCTTTCCCAAGCGGCGGGGCTTAAAGAAGTAAAAACTGCGTTTTAACGCGCATGAAGATTCGGCGTCGCAAAAAAGGGTCAACGCTCACCAAGGCAGGTGTGGTCGGGAGAAGGTGGATTCAGTTTCATGGCCCCATACGGAGCCAGAAGTATGAGCGAGACAACCAATGATCGGGCCGCCTGGCTGAAAGGCGGCGATGCCCAATGCCGCGTGCCACCCCCGCTGAAGCGCAAGCCGCGTCGGCTGGTCCTGCTGGGTGCGCCGGGCGTGGGCAAGGGAACGCAGGCCGAACTCATCCATGAACGGCTCGGCCCCTGCCAGCTCTCCACGGGCGACGTGTTCCGTGCCGCGAAGTCCTCGTGCGAAGGCGAACGCAGCCCGGCGCTCACCGCTGCGCTGGAGCACATGCGCCGGGGCGAACTCGTCCCCGACAGCACCGTCCTCGACATGGTGCGCGAACGCGCCCGCTGCATTCGCTGCCACGGGGGATTTCTGCTGGACGGCTTTCCGCGCACCGTGACGCAGGCGGAGGCGTTGGACCGGTTCTTTTCCGAGAATGGCATCACGCTCGATGCCGTGTTGAGTTACGAACTGCCGATTGAAAAGATCGTGGCCCGCTTGAGCGGACGGCGCACCTGCGAAAAATGCAAGGCGGTCTATCACGTGGAGACGCGTGCGCCGAGAATTCCGGGTGTCTGCGATCATTGCGGCTGCGGTTTGGTGCAGCGGGAAGATGACCGGCCGCCTGCGGTCCGCATTCGCATGGACGCCTATGAACGCAGCACGAAGCCGCTGGCCGATTACTATCGGGGTAAGGGGCTGCTGATTTGTGTTGCGGCCGAGGGCTCTCCCGAGGAGATCTTCGCGCGCACGCACGCGGCGCTGGAACAGCGGGGAATTTGACCGCGCTCTGCCTCGGCCCTGCAAGCGCTTTTCGAATCCGGGCCGGGGACGGCCAGGAGGCGGATTGCGAAGATTACCCCACCACCACCAGCCGGATATTCTCCGGCAAGTGCGTGGCCACGCGGGTGACGACATTCCCCTTGAGCAACTTCACCAAAGCCGCGCGCCGGCTGCCGCCGAGGATCACCGTGTCCACGCCGAAGGTGGCGGCCAGATCAATGATCGTGTCGGCAGGCGAATCGCTGACACTGTAGAGCGGGTTGATCGGCAGGTCACCCGCCTCGCGCTGGATGCGGCGGAAGAGTTCCGCGGCGTTCTTGTCCTTGCGCCAATCACTGCCCAGATCCGCCGCCACGGCGACTTCGCGGATGTAGAGCACGAGCAGGGAAGCCTTGCGCAGGCGCGCGGCTTCCAAAGCGAATCGCAACGAAGGCGTCCAGCCGCGCACCGCCACCAGCAGACGGTCGCCCAGCACTTCGCGCTGCTTCTCCTCCGCTGATTCACCCGGAATGATCTCTTCAACGTCCGCCGCGGGTGTTCCAGCGACGGCTGTCTTTCTATGCTGGCGTTGCGTGTATTCGCGCAGCGCCAACCCGGCGATCAAGATGACCGTGACGAAAATCGTGGCCTGCAGTTTGGTCGCCGCGATGGTGATCCAGATGAGCAACAGCAGGAACGCCGTCCCGCGCATCACATAGATGTGGATCTTTTTCAGAGGCAGCCCCTTGCCGAACGACGTGGATCCGATGTCGAGCACGATGGCTCCCACCACGCCGATGGCATACATGTTCGCCAGCCCGCTCACCGTGTCGGTGATGTCGAGCACGATGACCGGCAGGATGGTCGCAGCGATCAGCGGCAGATACGGCACACCAAAACGGTTCAATTGCGTGAACGGCTCAGGGATTTCGCGGTCGCGGGCCATCACATAAAGCAGGGCGATCATCCCTCCGATGGCGGTGTTCACGGCGGAAAGCAGCAATAGCGCGACCACCACGCCGACGATCTTGCCAAACCACGGCCCGACGAATACGTCGCCCATGTGACGCAGCAGATCCTCCTGGTGATTCTTCAACTCGGACGCCGGTGTCGGCAGGCACATGGCGAGGATGCTCAACAGCGCCGTCGCGCCCACGACCTCGATCATCACCCGCGACACCGCCTTGCGCGATACCACCCGCACGGACGGTTTGTCCGGTGTGGCATCCGGGTCGAGCCGCATGACGCCGGTGTTGCTGGCGGCGGCCTCCACCCCGGAGAGCGCGAGCACCATGCCGACGAAGGCGATCCAGTTATGCATCAAGCCGCCCGACGGCGCGACGGGGTGAAAATCCTTCAAGTGCGGCAAACCCGCCGCAATTAGCGCCACCACTACAATCACCGTCGGCGCGGCCAGCCAGATGGCGATGCTGCCGGAATGTTTCGGCCCCATGAAATTCAGCGCGCCCATCAGGAAGATGGCGGTGATGGCCCATTTCTTGGCGTCGGCATCGTGGAAGCCAAGATAATGAAACGCCTCCAAGCAGCTCAGCGACGCCGTCACGATGAAATCCGCCAGCAACAGCAAACCGCCGATCACCGCCAGGCGCCGCGAGTGCATGCCCGCCGCCGTGTAAACCCCGCCCCCCGTGGCAAAGCAGCGACAGACCCAGATGTAGTTGATACCGACGAGGCCAGTGATCAGGCAGACTGCAAGCAGGTGGGGAAGTGCGGCGTAACCGACGGCGGCGAGTGCCAGACCGATGACGTAGGCCTTGCTGGTGCCCCAGTCGCCATACAGCAACGCGGCTGCGCGCGCCCAGCCCACGTTACGCGGACGGCCTATGGTGTTGATTTCCATCTGAGAATCACCGCCGGGCGCACCGGCAGAATGGCGTTGCCATGGACCAAGGGATAGTCGGTTCCGCCCCGGGCATCAATGGTCAAATGGGGCAGAAGCCCCGGAAAAAGCGGGCGGACTCGCAAGCCAAAATTTTGGGTTTCAGTGATTTGCGGGCAGGGGAGCACACCCCAAGAGTCATCGGCGAGCGGTTGTGTGTTCCTCCGGCGGACGCCAGCGTTGCCAGCGCAATTTGCGGCCCACATCGTCCAGCAGCGAATACGCCACGGGCGTCACGATCAACGTCAGCAACAGGCACAACGATTGTCCGCCGATCACGACCACGGCCACCGCGCGTCGTTCCTCCGCCCCCGGTCCCGTGCCCAATGCCAGCGGCATCATGCCCGCGATAAGCGTCATCGTGGTTATCAGGATCGGACGCAACCGCTCGCGGTTCCCCTGCAGAATGGCCGCCGCCCGGTCCATCCCGGCTTCGCGCAGCTTGTTCATGTGGTCGATTTGCAGGATCGCATTTTTCTTCACGACGCCAAACAAGACCAGCAACCCGAGTGCTGAATAAAGATTCAGCGTTTGCCCCGCGACGAGCAGCGAGAGCAGGGCGAACGGAACTGAAAGCGGCAACGAGAGCAGGATCGTGAACGGATGGATGAGGCTCTCGAACTGCGACGCGAGGATGATATACATCAAGATCACCGACAGCAGGAACGCCCAGAGAAACTCGTGGAAGGTCTGCTCCAGTTCTCGGGCACGTCCCGAGACGCGCGTGGAATAACCCGTCGGCAGACCCATTTCGGCGACCGCTTCGCGCAACGCCTCCACCCGGTCCGCTTGGGCGAACCCCGGGGCCACGCCCGCGCGCAAGCTCACCTGCCGTTGCCGGTCCAGGCGGTCGAGCCGCGACGGTGCGTTGGTTTCGATGAGCTGCACGATGTTGTCGAGCCGCACCAGGCCGCCGTCCTGCTGTGGCACGAACAGTCTCGCAATGGCTGCCGCGTCATTGCGTCCGCCCTCCCGCACGCGCACCTGAACGTCGTAATCTTCGTTCATCGTCTCGTCGCGGAAACGCGTCACTTGATCTTCCCCACCCACCATGATGCGCAGCGCCGTGGCGATGTCCTCGGTATCCACGCCCAGCTTTGCTGCGCGGTCGCGGTCGATCGCCACGCGGAGTTCCGGCTTGTCGAGCTTGAGCGTGATGTCCGCGTCCTGCAACCCCAGTTCGGTTGCGCGCTGGCGCAGGGCATCGGCATAGTGGAACAATGTCTGCAAATCGGGCCCCAGCAGGGAAAAATCAATGTCGTAGTTCGGTCCACCACCCACAAAGGTTTGGGGATTGCGAATCTGCGGGCGCACCTCGGGAAACTTGCGCAATCGCTGCCGGATGTCCTGCTGGATCTCGGTTTGCGTGGCGTTGCCCGCGAACGCCCGCCACGGCGGCCATTGCAACAGGCGCGCCCAGTTGAAGGTGCGTTGCTCATGCGGCACGAGCGTCACGTAGAAGCTCGCGCTGTTCAGGCTGCCGATGAAACTGGAGCCGATGGAGGTGAGCACGGAATCCACGCCCCGCACTTGCTTCAATTGATCCTCGATCCTGAGCGCGACGTCGTTCATGGCACCGAGGGCGGTGCCCTCGCGCGCGGTGACGCGCACCTCAAATTCACCCTGATCCACATTGCTCGGGAGATATTCCTGTTTGACCAGGCGATAGAGCGGCACGGACGCCAGCATCACCAGAACGGCGAGTCCGGCCACGGCCCAACGCCACCGCATCGCCAGCCCGAGCGTCCACAGGTAGAAGCGGTCCAACTGATGATAGAAGCCGCTGCGCGAGCGCGGTTCATGATTCGTGGCGGCGCCGATCCGCAACAGCCGCGCGCTCATCATGGGCGTCAGCGTGAACGACACCAGCAGCGACACGAGCACGGCCACTGCCGAGGTTAAGCCAAATTGGAACAGGAAACGTCCCGAGATGCTGGACATGAAGGACACGGGCACGAAGATGACCACAAGACTAAGCGTGGTTGCCAGCACGGCGAGTCCGATCTCCGCCGTCGCCTCGCGCGCGGCGACGAAGGCGGACATCTTCTTTTCCTCGATGAACCGGAAAATGTTTTCGAGCACGACGATCGCGTCATCGATCACCACGCCCACCATCAGCACGAGGGCGAGCATCGTCACGCTGTTCAGCGTGAATCCCAGCGCCTTCATCATGCCGAATGACGCGATGACCGACGCCGGAATGGCCACGGCGGCGATGATCGTGGCCTGCCAGTTTCGCATGAACAGCAACACCACCAGACACGCGAGCATGCTCCCGAGCACGAGGTGGACTTTGATCTCATGCAGCGCCTGATGGATGTAGCGCGACTGGTCGCTGACCACCCCCAGTTTCACGTCGGCGGGCAGCTGCTCGCCCAGCGCGGCGAGGCGTTCCTTTACGCCTTCGATGACCGCCACGGTGTTCGCGCCGGATTGGCGGATGATGCGCAAGGTCACCGTGGGCTCGCCGTTCAACCGGGATAGCGACCGTTGCTCCTTGGTGCCGTCCTCGGCGGAACCGATGTCGCTGACGCGGATGGGCGAGCCGTTTCGCGTCGCCACCACCAGGTCGTTGAACTCCCGGGCCTCCGTCAGCCGCCCCAGGGTCCGCAGGCTTTGCTCGCGTTCACCCGTGGTGACGTTGCCGCCGGGCGTGTCGGCGTTTTGCCGCTGGATGGCATCGCGCACGGCGGTGACGGGCAGCTGATAAGCCGCGAGCCGGTCGGCATCGAGCCAGATGTTGATGGCGCGTTCCACGCCGCCGACTATCTCTACTTCGCCCACCCCTGGCGCGCGTTCGATCTGTGTCTTGATGATCTTGTCGGCGAGCTCGGTCAGCTCGCGCTGCGGGCGCGCGCCGGACAACGCAATCGTCAGCACCGGGTCCTGGTCCGTGTCGGACTTGGAAATGGTCGGCGGGTCCATGTTGCGCGGCAATCGACGCGTCACCCCGGCCACGCGATCGCGCACGTCCTGTGCGGCCGCCTCGATGTCACGGTCGAGATTGAACGTCACCACCACGAAGGCCGTGCCCGCCGCGCACACGGAGCGTAGTTCGCTGATGCCTTCGATGGTGTTGACCTGCTCCTCGATGGGTTGTGCGACGAGGGATTCCATCTCCTCGGGCGAGGCGCCGGGCAGGCGCGCGCTGATCCGGATCACCGGCAGGTCCACCGAGGGGAAGCGGTCCACATCCAGATTCACGTAACCGGCGCCCCCCACGACCACGAGGGCCAGGATGAGCATCATCGCGAAGACCGGCCGGCGGATGCAGATTTCAGCGAGCTTTTGCATCGAGCGTCAACGGCTGGCCGGTCCGCAATCCGGCCGGATTCAACACCACCGGATCGCCGGCCTCCAGGCCCGAAATGATTTCGACCCAGCCGCCCGCCCGCCGCCCGATGTGAACGGTGCGTTCCTCGGCTTTGCCCGCCTGATGGAGCACTACTTTGTCCAAGCCGGCAAAGCTGACCAGCGCCGACTCGGGAACGCACAACGCCGGCCCGTCTGGATTCACCACAATTTCCGCGCGGGCAAATGATCCGGCGCGCAGATGGCCGGGATTGGGGATGTCCGCCTCGACCGCCAGCATGCGGTCTGACACCCGAATGGCCGGGGCTAAACGTGCGAGCGTGCCGGTGACGACATTCGGGGTGGATTCCAACCGCACTCGCACGGCCTGTCCTACGCCCACTTGACCGGCGTTCCGCTCGGGCACATCGAGCTTGAGGCGCAACAGGTCCGTCTCGACGAGGTGGACGATGGGGGTGCCAACGCTGACATAATCTCCTGCGCTGGCCAGGCGCGCGGCCACCGTGCCGGGAAAGGGGGCTTTCACGTGGGACCGGTCCAAATCCAATTTGGCCACCGCCAGTGCCGCCTCGGCCGACTGGATGTCCGCCGCGGTCTGGGTCGCGGTCGCTTCGGCTTGGTCCAGCGCGGCGGTGGAGGCGATCCTCTCCTGTTGCAACTGGCGCACGCGTTCCAAGTCACGTTGGGCATTGGTGGCGGCGGCCTGCGCGCGGCTCAGATTGGCGGCGGCCTGTTGCCGGCGGGCTTCGTAGGCCGCCGTGTCGATGAGGGCGAGTTCCTGGCCGTTGGTGACCACACTGCCCAGGTCCACGCGGCATTGCCCGATCTGCCCGCCCACTTGGGCCGCGATCACCGCTTCTTCACGGGCGGCGAAGGAACCCACCACGACCAGGCTCCGTTCCATGGGCTGCAACGAGGCGGCGACCACTTGCACGGCGTGGGGAGCAAAGTCGCGCGGTCCGGAAGATCTTTCCGGCTTGCCGCAGCCCGCCAGCACAACCAATCCGGTCATGACGGCGAACTGCCTGGCTGGTTTCAGACGTCTCATCCGGCCACAAGAAAGCACATCCGGGACATTCTGATTCACGCATGACCGCAATGCTCGAAAACCCAACGGCACGATTAAAATTCCACAAGCCGCAGAAGGCAGGGCGCGTCACCCCGTGCGCGCCGTCTTTTGGCTGGCACCGATCGGCGCGCACGGAGTGGACGCGCCCTGCCAGCCAAAGCCCAGCGCGCCGCCTACAGCAACTCGATCTGCGACTTCTCGTGCGCCACCGCCTCCGCGAGGCTGGAAACGCGGTGCTTGCGGCTCTCGATGATGTGCTTGTCGAGCGCGGCGTCATAGGGCACCGGATAATTCCCGTCGTAACACGCCATGCAAAAGCCTTCCTTGGGCAGACCGGTCGCCTTCACCATGCCGTCCTTGGAGAGGTAATGCAGCGAGTCGGCGTTGAGATACTTGCGGATCTCCTCCTGGCTGTGGTTGGCCGCCATCAATTTGCTGCGGTCGGGGAAATCGATGCCATACACGCACGGGTTCATGTGCGGCGGACAGCTCACCAGCACGTGAACCTCCTTTGCGCCGGCCTCCTTGAGATTGTTCACGCGCGATTTGCACGTCGTGCCGCGCACGATCGAGTCGTCCACGATGATGACGCGTTTCCCCTTCACCAGATCGTGGATCAGGTTCAGCTTCACGCGCACGTTGAAGTCGCGGATGAGCTGCGAAGGTTGGAGAAAGCTGCGGCCGACGTAATGGTTGCGCACGAAGGCCATCTCGAACGGGATGCCGCTTTCGAGGGCGTAGCCGAGCGCGGCGCAATTGCCGCTGTCCGGCACGGGCACCACGATGTCGGCATCGATCGGACATTCGCGGGCAAGCTGGCGGCCCATCTCCACGCGCACCTTGTAGACGCTGCGGTTGGCGATGTTGCTGTCGGGCCGCGCGAAATAGACGTATTCAAAGATGCAGAATGCGCGCCGCGTCTGTTCTGGAAACGCCTGCACGCTGGTCAGCCCTTCCTCGTTGATGATGACGATCTCGCCCGGCTCGACGTCGCGGATGAACTTGGCCTGGATCAAATCCAGCGCCGTGCTTTCGCTGGACAACACATACGCGTCGTCCTTCTTGCCGATGCACAGCGGCCGGAACCCGTGCGGGTCGCGCACGCCGATGAGTTCCTTCTCCGTCATGATCACCAGCGAATACGCCCCCTCGATGCGGCGGATGGTCTGCACCAGGTCGTTGCCCCGCCCGTTGAACGTGGGCTGCGCCATCAGGTGCAGGATGATTTCGCTGTCCACCGTGGTCTGGAAAATCGACCCGTTGGCCTCCAGTTCCTCGCGCAGCTGGGAGGCGTTGGTCAGGTTGCCGTTGTGGGCGATGGCGATTTGACCCCGGGCGCAGTCCACCGCCAGCGGCTGGGCGTTGCGCACGTGGGATGAACCTTGGGTGGAATAACGCGTGTGACCGATGGCCATCTTCCCGACGAGACCATGGAGGATCTGGCCGTTGAACACCTGCGGCACGAGCCCCATGCCCTTGTGCACGCGGAACTGCTTGCCGTCGCACGAGGCGATGCCCGCGCTCTCCTGGCCGCGATGTTGCAGGGCGTAAAGACCGAAGTAGGTGAGTTCAGCGGCGTTGGGATGGCCATAAATGCCAAAAACGCCACAATAATGTTTGGGGTAATCAGGATTCTGCATCGCCGCGCGCCGGGTTATTCTTCCCAGCGGCGCTGATTGGGCAAGTTTCAAATTCAACCAAACCACCAGCGGTGAAAAACAGGCCGATCCTTCGCGGGCTTGCGGGTTACGCCGCCTGCAACGGAAAACTCAGGCCTTCACACCTTTCCGGTCGGCCCGCCGTGTGCTAAACTGCCCGGCATGATGCTCAAACTGCCGCGCCTGCTCGCGCTCGTGTTGTTCGGGGCCGCGCTGGCGTGCCTTACCGCGCGGGCCGGATGGCAAGGCGTTTGGACGATCGGGGCGGATGAGGACCCGTTCTCCTCCGGCTACAACCCCACCGATGAGTTCTCCCCGGAGAATTTCATCAATGATGCGGGGCCCGGCGCGGTTTATTCGACCAACAACCCGGTGATCGATGATGATTTCCACTGTGTGGGAACTTTTCCTGCGGGTTTCAACAACCTTTCCACCAACCGCACCCTCCTGACGCAGGAATCTGACAAGGGCTGGGAGCGGGCGCTGGCGGACAGCGACCGAACCAATCGCGTTCACTTTGTCCTCAGTGCCTCGCAAGCCGCCGCCGCCTCGCGCTTCCGCCTTACGTTCGACCTCGTATGGGGCGGCATCTGGTATGGCGCGCCGATCAATGCCAGCGGGGAAGGTTTCGGCCAGCACGATATTCAGGTGCGGTTCAAAGGCGCCACCAATTCCGTGCTGCTGGTCGCCAAGACCATTGATCGGGATACGCGTTTCACGGTGGATTTCCCCGCGACGACCGTGCTGGCGACCAATGGACCCAACACCCTTGAGTTCATCCGCACCGGACCGTCCACCGCCGGGCTGGGTTACTGGGTGCAGTTTGATTTTGTGAGATTGGAATGCGACACCAACGCTCTGGCCGATGCGGATGCGGACGGTCTGCCGCGTTGGTGGGAGGAGGACCATCGTTTGAGCGATGCCAGTGCCCTCGACGCCGCGAGCGATACGGATAACGACGGCCGCACGGCCTTGCAGGAGTTCAACGGCGGAACCAATTCCACGAACCCGCTGCGGGCCGATGCCGACGGGGATGGCCTGGCTGACGGCGCGGAGTTCGCCGCGGGGACCAATCCGAATCTCGCCGACACGGATGCTGATTCCATCTCCGATGGCGACGAGGTGAACGGCGCGCCCGCCTCGAATCCTTTGCTGCCGGACTCGGACAGCGATGGAGCCCCGGATGCGCTGGAACGCCGCGTGGGCACCAACCCGCAAAATGCATCGAGCACGCCCACGGTTTTCAGCGGGGGCATCGGCATCCATTTCGTCTCTCAGGGCGACCTGAACGCGACGCTGGGCACCAATGAAGTTGCGGGTGTTGTCCCCCAGTTGCGCTGGAACGCCACGCTCCCCATTCGCACCTGGAACCGGCCCGCGGGCAGCCGGGCCGACATTCTGTCGCCGCTGACCAATCAAGTTGTGCGCAGCGACGGCATCGTGGTCAGCAATTTCACTTTCACTTGGACGGGCGACGCCAGTGACGCCAGCGACAATGGGGGTTCATCGGACCGCAAGCTGATGAGCGGGTTCGCCCGCGCGTATTCCAGCAACGCCCTCACGTTGACGCTCAGCAACATCCCGTTCGCGAATTACGATCTCCACGTCATTGTGGGCGGCTCTTACGACGGGCAGCGCGGGCGTATTCGGTTGGGCTCCGACGCGGCGACGGACCGCTTCTTCCGGACCATGACAACCTCGCCGCAGGCTTCGTTTGTCGAGCTCAAGCCCGGCACGAATTACCAATATGCCAACTACGTTCGCTACTCGAACCTCACCACCACCAACGCCGTTCTCACCGTGACGAATGTGGAGGGTTGGGCGCTGGGCATCCACGCCGTCCAGATCGTCAACCGCTCGCTGGATGCCGACGGCTCGGGCCTTCCCGATTGGTGGGAAATGCAGAACGCACTTCAGCCCGGCTCGGTTGCCCTGGCCGCCCTGGACACAGATGCCGATGGCTTGAGCAACTGGCAGGAGTTCCAACGCGGCAGCGACCCGCGCCAAGCCGACACGGATGGCGATGGCTTGGGCGATTCGGTTGAATCTGCGGCCAATGCGCTCACCGCGGACAGCGATGGCGACGGGCTTTCCGACGGCGACGAATTGAACGCCGCCATGCCGACGGATCCCAATCTCGCCGACAGCGATGGCGACGGTGTCGGCGACAAGCGGGAACTCGCGCTCGGCACCGACCCCAATTACCACCCGACGAACAGTTCCACCTTCGTGGGCTACCTTCCGCACTACCGTTCCTCGCAAACCAACTGGGAGTGGAACCTCGAAAACGTTCAACTGGTCTGGGACCACGGCGCGGGCGGGCTGGCGCCGAACATCTGGGACGAAGATTACCTGCTGGACTTCGCGGTGAAGAATACCACAAGTGCCGGTTGGCGCACATTTGGTATGGCGTTGCGCTACTACAAGGGTGGCCTCACCCATCTTTTCCACTCCGATGCCGACGGCGGTTTCAGCAAACCCAGCCTGCCGACGGAGGGCATCTGGGATTCCGATTACGGCAATCCCCCCGCCGATTTGAAAAGCAAACTCGGCTTCAGCGGCTATGGCCCGGCGGATATTTCCTCGCGTCTGCAATTCCGCATGCTCGCGCGCCGCGCTGCCGCTTCGAGCAACAGCTGGATCGTTTCCTTCAGCATCACGAACCAGACCAGCAACTCCCTCGTCGTCGCCCGCTCCTTCACCAACTGCACCGCTGCCAACGTCGCTCTGAACAACGGCACCGCCACTTGGACCGACTACAACAACATCCTTGGCCAACCCTCCATGGAAGTTCACCAAGGCGTGCGCCTGTTTATTACGACCAGTGCGCTCGCCAACCTGCCGGCTTTTGCGAACGCGAAGGACACCGACAAGGACGGCATGCCTGACACTTGGGAGACCGTCAACAGCTTCAATCCCAATCTCGCGTCCGATGCGACGACTGATGCCGACAGCGACGGTCTGAACAATCGTGATGAATTCCTCGCCGGAACGAGCCCGCGCGATGCCGATTCAGACGACGACGGCATCAGTGATTCGCTGGAGCGAGCGAATTCTTCCAACCCGCTTCTGGCCGCGAGTCGCCCCGCATTCGCCGGCGTCACGCCACCCACGGGGCAAGACTTGGATGGCAACGGCTTGCCTGACGCGTGGGAAGTCCGCTTCCGCGCCCTCGGCTTGCTGCCGGGCGGCGACAACGATGGCGATGGCGCCATCAACGCACACGAAGCCAAATGGGGGACCGATCCGTTCAATGCTGCCTCCGTTCCGGCCATCGCGCTCTCCCGTCAGACGAATGACATCGTGGTGGCGTGGCCAAGTGTTGAGGGCAAGCTTCAGCAACTGTCCTACAGTTCCACGTTGGCCACCTGGACTGCCTTTCCCGGCGTGCCCTGGCTCACGGGCGATCAAGGTTGGGTGCGGCTGACCAATCGCGTTTCCCAGACCGATCGTGAGTTGTATCGCGTGTCCACCGATGACAAGGACACGGACAATGACGGCGTGAAGGATTGGGATGAGCTTGCGTTGGGCAGTGATCCTTATCGCAGCACCAGCACGCGCACCAATGTTCCCCTGATCAGCAGCAACGGCGTGGTGACTGGCTCGTTGTCCGGCGACCTGGCGTCCTTTATCGAACAGTTTCACTCCAGCACCAGTAGCGTGACGCGCGTCCAAGCCGCCCGCCTGCTGCAGCAAGCCACCTTCGGCGTCACGCTGCGCGAACTGGATCGCGTCCAGCAGCTCGGGTTGGCTGGCTGGATTGAGGACCAGATGTCCAATGCCCCGCCCACGCTGCATCGCCCCTACATCGAGGGCATCATCGCCGACTTCAACGGCCCGCGCACGGACCTCACCTACTCGTTCAACGAGATGGATCAGTTCCTCAATGGCAACAACTGCACCACGCCGTTTGCGCGTGCGGCCATTGGGGGGCCGGACCAGCTCCGCCAGCGCGTGGCGTTTGCCTTGAGCCAGATCTGCGTGACGTCCCGCCGCGATCCCAACCTCGAGAACAAGCCGCTCGCGGTGTCGGATTACTACGACATCTTCGTGCGCCGTGCGTTTGGCAACTACCGCGATGTGCTGCGCGAAGTGACCTTGCATCCGGTGATGGGCCGCTACCTCAGCCACATCGGCAATCAGAAGGCGCGCCCCGAGATCAACCAGTATCCCGATGAAAACTACGCGCGCGAAGTGCAGCAGTTGTTCAGCATCGGCCTGTGGGAGTTGCATCCGGATGGCACGCGCAAGCTGGATGGGCTCGGGCAGCCGATCCCCACCTACGGCAACGCGCAGATCACCGAGTTCGCCCGCGTGTTCACCGGCTTGTGGTTCGGCGGCCAGACGTGGGGCAACGGCGGCTGGTCGGATGACGACTCGTCGGTGCCGATGCAGATGTGGGCGGAGAAGCACGACTTCGCGGAGAAGGCGTTGCTGAACGGGTTTGTCATCCCCGCCCGGGCTGCCACGGTCGAGAACGGGATGCGCGACATTGCTGACGCGCTGGACAACCTCTTCGAGCATCCCAACACCGGCCCGTTCATCGGCCGGCAACTCATCCAGTTCCTGGTCACGAGCAACCCCTCGACGAACTACGTCGCCCGCATCGCGGCGGTGTTCGCCGGTGACGGTTCCGGCCAGCGCGGCGATCTCGGCGCCGTGATCAAGGCCATCCTGCTCGACGACGAGGCGCGCAACCCGCGTTGGTATGCGGGCGCGCCGGAGTTTGGTCGGCTCAAGGAACCCGTGCATCGCGCGATGGCCGTCGCCCGCGCGGGCAACCTCGATCAGCACCCGAATCTCCTCTGGTGGACGTGGGGTGAGTTCAACGCCGCCGCCTTCCAGGAGCCCGGCTATTCGCCCAGCGTGTTCAACTTCTTCCGCCCCGGCTACCAGCCGCCCGGATTGCTGACCGCCCATGGTCTGGTGGGCCCGGCGTTCCAGATCACCGACAGTTACTCCAGCATCTCCTTCCCCAACAAGCTGTGGGAGTTCACCAGGGACGGCTTGCGGCTGTGGGGCAACTACCATTTCCCGCCTGATTACCCGGAGCTTCTGGCGCAGGCCGGCTACGCGCAGCGGTTGGTCGATCAGGTGAATCTCCTGTTCTGTGGCGGCACGATGAGCGCCGCGACGCGCGACAACATCCTCGGCGCACTGAACCAAGTCCCTGCTTACGACACCCTGCTGCGCGTGCGGCTCGCCGTTTACCTCGCCGCCACCTGCCCGGAAGGAGCCGTGCAGCGCTGACCCGTCCCCCCGACCATTATGCGAAACCCCATCTCACGCCGCGGATTCCTCAAGCAGCTCAACTGCGCTGCGGTCGGTTCCTCGGCGATTCTCAACACGCTCCTCAATCTGAAGCTCGCCAACACCGTCGCCGCCCAGAGCGGCCCGCTCGACAACAAGGCGCTCGTTTGCCTGTTCCTCAGCGGCGGCTGCGACTCGTTCAACCTGCTGGTGCCCACGGACAGTCCGCGTTACGGCACCTACGCGATCACCCGCGGCGCGTCCGGCTCGGACGGCGGACTTGCCCTGAGTCAGGGCGCATTGCGGGCGTTGAATGCACCCGCCAACGACTACGGCTTGCACCCTTCCTGCGCCAACTTGCAGGCGATGGCGAATGGCACCGGTGCCTTTGCGGGCAAGCGTCGTTTGTCCTTTGTCGCCAACGTCGGCACGCTCGTGCAGCCCATCACCAAGGCGCAGTTCAACGCCTGGGAGAACGGCAACAACGCCGCCTTGCCCGTGCCGAAAGCGCTGTTCTCCCACAGCGATCAGATCGAGCAATGGCAGACGGCGGTGCCGCAGGGCCTGAGCCAGTTGAGCGGCTGGGCCGGTCGTTGCGCGGACATCTTGAACGCGTATTACAACACCGGCCCCACCTCGATGAGCATTTCGCTCGGCGGCAACAACGTCTTCCAGGTCGGCAACAGCACGCAGCAATTCGTGGTCACGCCGTCGGGCGCGCTGACGTTCGAGGGCAATACCGGGGGTGCGAATCCGAATCCGTTGCAGTTGAAGAATTCCGCGCTGCGCAACACGCTCGACCAGCACTATACGAACCTGCTCACGGAGAGTTTCTCGCAGCTCACCAAGCAGAGCGACGCCGCCCAGCAATACTTCCAGACGCAGTTCGACTCCCCGGGCGCACAGCTCGGCGGCGGGGTGGACGCCCTGTTCCCTTCCAACAATTATCTCGCCATCACGCTCAAGGCGGTGGTGAAGACGATCAAGATCCGCTCGCAGCTCGGCCTGCATCGCCAGACCTTTTTCGTGAACTACGGCGGCTGGGATCATCATGGCGAATTGCTCAACACGCAGGCCGGGATGCTCGCCACGCTCGATGCCGCCATCGGCGCTTATCAGCAGGCGCTCGAACAGCTCGGCCTCGCCAACGATGTCATCACGTTCACCGCCTCCGACTTCGGCCGCACGCTGCGCTCCAACGGGCGCGGCACCGATCATGCCTGGGGCGGCAACGCCATGGTGTTCGGCGGCCAGGTCGACGGCGGCAGGGTATTCGGCTCGTATCCGGATCTTACGTTGGATGGTCCCGATGACGTGGGCCGTGGCGGCCGTTGCCTGCCCAGCACGTCGGCGGATGAGTATTTTGCCGAGCTGCTGCGCTGGTTCGGCGTCGCCCCGGGGAACATGCCTTACGTCCTGCCCAACCTCGCGAACTTCTGGGACCCCAACTCGGCCAGCCCGCCGCTGGGATTTGTGCTGCCTTGAACTGCGTGCAGGACGCCGCTGGCTTGCGTATCATCCGGCCGACATGAAGAAGCTCACCCTGGTTCTGCTGGCGCTGCCGATGTTGATCGTGCTCGTGATCCTGTTTCCGCTCACGCGCATGAAGACGGTTCCATGGGGCAGCCAGAAGAAGTCTCCGGCGTCCGAGATCCCTGTGGTTGCCGCCGTCACGACCGCGTCGAGCGCCAACGACTCAGCCGCATCCGCATGGTTGGGCGAGACCATCCTGCGCGGCTACGCCGACACCAACCTGCCGCCGCAAAATGATCTCACGCTCATGTCGCGGCTCATGGACACCACATTGCTCCTGCTGAAGGGTGCCGCCAATCAGCCCTTGGCCGCGAATGAAGATTGGGCCGCCTTGTTTCGTGGCCAGAACGCGGCGCGTGAACGCTTTCTCCCCGATCATCACGCCGCCCTGAACTCGCAGGGTCAACTGGTCGATCGTTGGGGCACGCCCTTGTTCTTCCACGCGCTGGGCGGTGGCCGCTACGAAGTCCGCTCGGCCGGCCCCGACGGCCGGCTCTGGACCGATGACGACCTCCACCGTAACCCGGATGGCTCCTTCCGCCGGGGCTCAGAACTGAATCCCCCGAGCCTCTTGGAGACTCGGGGGAGCAAGTGACTTGAATCTGCTGACGGGAATCACGCCATCGCGCGGGCGATGGAGTTCCACCAGCCGTCGTGGAGTTCGGTAAGCGGGGCGGAGAATTCGCCGGCGCTGGTCTTGATGGTCAGCTTGTCGCCGCCCACGGTGCCGATCTGCACGGCGGGCACACCGAGCAGCTTCGCGCGCTCGACGACTTTCGTCGCGTTGATGGCTTTCGTGCTGATGACCACGCGGCTTTGGGTCTCGCCGAAGAGCAACGCGTCGAGGCGCACGTCTTTGATTTCGCTCAGGTCCACGGTGGCGCCCAGCAGGCGCGGCGTGTCCTTGGCGATGAGTTCGCTGATGCAGCTTTCGGCCAGCGCCGCGGCGAGGCCGCCGTCGCTGCAGTCGTGCGCGCTCTTGATGTCGCCCGTGTGGATCAGCCCCAGCAGCGACGTGTGCAGCGTCTTCGCGACGTCG
>Ga0075471_10000238_pt1 | contig 31004 bp, 31 predicted proteins | sample DEB19_08_DNA_2_FD_74787 | JGI IMG/M metagenome (GOLD analysis project Ga0075471, IMG submission 74787) | Aqueous microbial communities from the Delaware River and Bay under freshwater to marine salinity gradient to study organic matter... | ecosystem: Environmental > Aquatic > Marine > Coastal ...
CTCGCAGCCGCGCTCGCGCAGCATGTCGACCATGTAGGCAAAGTATTCGTTGTGACCGCCTTGATACGAGCTCACGGCGATGCCGTCGGCATCTTCTTCGATGGCGGCACGAACGATGTCCGCGACCGACCGGTTGTGCCCAAGATGAACGACCTCGGCGCCTTGCGACTGCAGCAGGCGTCGGATCATGTTGATGGCCGCGTCGTGCCCATCGAAAAGCGAGGCTGCCGTGACGAAACGCAACGGCGGCGCGGTGACACCCTCACCGATATCGGCTCCTGGATCCTGAATCGACTTTCGGTTCGACTGGCTCACGGCACGCTCCTTCGGGAGTGGATGGGCCGCTCGGGCCCCGACTTTACTGGTGAGTATATTACGCTTTACCCACTAATAAACTACACTCCACCCCATGAAACCCTCGCCGAGATCCACCCCCCTACCTTGGAGCGGAGCCGATCTACGCTCGAGGGAGCGCGACTGGAAGCGCAACGCGGTCATCCTCGCTGCCGCACGGGCCTTTGCGACTCGTGGCTACCACAACACCAGCCTCGACGATCTGGCGGCCGCACTGAATGTCACCAAGCCCACGATCTACAGTTACGTCGACAGCAAAGAAGAACTGCTATTCGAGTGCTTCAAACAAGGCGTCGATCAAATCCTTGCGGGGTTCAGCGAAGCCGAAACCCGAGGTGGAAACGCTCGTGAACGACTGATGACTGTTGCCAGGCATTACGCCATCGCCGTCACCGGCGATTTCGGCTGGTGCATGGTTCGACTTGAGGAAGAGAACCTCGAGAAGACAATGAGTGCCAAGATCAAGACGCTCAAATCGGACGTCGACCAGGGACTGCGCAAACTCATCCGTCAGGGCGTGGCGGACGGGTCGATCCGCAGCTGCGACGCCAAGATGACCGCCTTCACCCTCGCCGGCGCCCTCAACTGGATCGCCCACTGGCACCGCGCCAACGACGCCCTCTCGCCAGAAGAAATCGCGACCCGCGTCCTCGAAATCTTTGAACTCGGCCTCGCGCCACGCTGAATGTCATCCCATTTGACCGGAGTCCACTATGAGCTTCTCCACCCTTGAGTTTTCGATCGAGAACAACGTTGCCCTCATCGCGCTCAATCGCCCCGAGGCGGCCAACACGATCAGCGTCGAGTTGGCCGAAGAACTGCTTCAGGCCGCCATTCGCTGCGAGAGCAATCCCGACGTACGTGCCATCGTACTCACCGGTAAGGGACGTTTCTTCAGCGGTGGTGGAGACGTGCAATCTTTCGCGGCAGCGGGCGACAGCGCCGGCGAGTTGCTGCGTCGTATCACCGCGCCCCTGCATGCCGCAGTGTCGCGCTTTGCGCGCATGGATGCCCCGCTCGTCACGGCCGTCAATGGCACGGCCGCGGGCGCAGGGTTCAGTCTCGCGATTTCGGGCGATGTGATCGTCGCGGCCGAGTCGGCGAAATTCACCATGGCGTACACCAAAATCGCCATGTCAGCCGATGGCGGCGGCTCGTTCAATCTGCCGCGAATCGTCGGGATGGCACGCGCCAAAGAATTGATGCTGCTCAACCCGGTGCTCACCGCCGCCGAAGCTCAGCAACGCGGACTCGTTACGATGGTGGCGCCCGATGCCGAAGTGCTCAACAAAGCCAAGGAAATCGCCGCCTCGCTCGCTACCGGGCCGACCCGCGCATTTGGCGAAGTCAAACGATTGCTGGCCGACAGTCACACGAACTCACTCGAGGAGCAACTCGCTCTCGAGTCGCGTTCGATGGCAAGCCTCGCCGATCGCACCGAGGATGCGCGCGAAGGCTACACCGCGTTTTCTCAAAAACGCGCTCCGAAATATAAAGGACGATAATCCTAATGAGCGAAGTAACTTGGCACGTCGCCGGCAATCTCTCGCAGATTGCCGAGGGAAAGATGATCGGCGTCGAGCTCGGCGGGCGGGCCGTCGTGATCTGTCGTACCAAAGAGGGTGTCAACGCCCTGGATAACGTGTGCTCGCATGCCTACGCGCTGATGCATGAGGGTCGACTTCGCGGCAACCGACTCATCTGCCCCCTGCACGGCGCATCGTTCGACTGTCGCACCGGAGCGGTACTCGGCGCCCCGGCCACCTCACCCCTCGCCACGTTCGCCGTGCGCGTCGGTGACGACGGCACGATCGAGGTCGGCCTCCCGAATTGAGCCGATCAGCGGCGTCGCTCGATCAGATTGACGCTACGACACGAAAAAACGGTGTCGCCATCCTGATTGGTGAGCCGGTAATCCATTTCGATGACGCCGCGGCGCGGATCGCTCGACGACTCGCGCTTCTCGACGCACGCCCACTTCGCGCGTAAACGATCTCCTGCACGTACGGCCTTCGGCCAGCGGGTGTCTTTCCAGGCCACGCCGCAGATCCAGGCGATGTCGCCGCTGATCTCGTGATCGAGACGGCGCCACAGTACGGCGGTGAACAAACCCGAGGCCACAACCTCACCGAAAACCGACGCTTTCGCCGCCTCAGGATCAGTGTGAAAATACTGCGGATCGTATCGGCGAGCGAACTCGAGCATCTCCTCTCGATCGACAGTCTGCTCGCCGGATTCGGCGCAATCTCCGATGGAGATATCTTCGAAGTATTTTTTACCGGAATGACGCATCATCGAGCCCTGTGCCATGAATCTTGAACAAAGAATTCGTCGTCTTGAAGACCGGGACGCCATACGCAACCTGATCGCCCGCTACGGTCGCCTCGTCGATGAGCGCGACATCGCGGGGGTCGGCATGCTCTTCACGCGAGACGGATCTTTTCGCTCGGTCGACGGCAAGATCGCTTCGACCGGTCGCGATGCCGTGATCGAGCAGTTTCACAAGCGTTACGCCGTACTCGGGCCGAGCAATCACTTCACCCACGATATGTTCATCGAGCTCGACGACACCGACCCCGATCTCGCCTCCGGCTGGGTCAACTCCCACGCCGAGGTGGTTCGTAACGGTGTCGCGCTCTGGGCAGCCCTGCGCTATCACGACCGGTATCGACGCGAAGAAGGGGTGTGGCGATTCCACGTTCGCGAGCTGCATTTCTTCTACTACCTGTCGCCCAAAGATTATCCGGAAATGCTCGGAAAACTGATGCGAAACCGCGCGTACACCGAGCCGCTACCGGCAGATTTCCCGGAAAACTCGGACACCTGGAAGGATTACTACTCGAAGTATCCTCAGCGAGGCTGACGTCCGTCGCGCAGTTCGCGCAACTTGCGCTCGAGGTAATCGACGACGCGCCGATCGCGCTCGGTTTCCTTGTGTACGAGGAAGCTGATCGCCATCCCCTCGAGCACGTAGCGGGTCAGATCGAGCGCCACGTCGAAGGTCTCGTCATCCGTGTGCCACTCGGTGAACACCTCGCGCGCCGTGCGATGCCATTCATTCTCGAAGGCTTCCTGCGCAGGCCGCAGAATCTGCGCGAGCTCGGGATCGGTACGGGCGGCAACCACGAGCTCAAAGAATGCGACGAACATCGGGTGCCGAACGTGCTGCCAATACGCCTCGAGGTTGGCGCGTAACCGATCGCCCTCGCCCCCGCTCGGACCGCCGCGCTGCGCGGCGCGACGAAATGCCTTAAGCCGCTTGGCGTGCAGGTAGTCGACGGCAGCTCGGACGATGTCCACTTTCGACGGGAAGTGATGAAGCATCGCGCCGCGAGACAACCCCGCCCGAGCCGCGATCACCGTGGTCGTCGTTCGGGCGTAGCCGAGATCGACGAAGCTCTTGATGGCCGCTTCAATGATGAGCGTCCGCGTGGCGGCGCTTTTCTGGGCTTGCCACCCCGTGACTTCGGGTCCTTCTGCGTCGATTTGTTTTGACATGACCGAGACCTTGCCGGCAGACGAAAAAAAAGTCAAAGGTGATTGAAACCGACAGCCTTGCTTGATACCGTTTTGAGCCGTCAGCCGCAGCTCAACCTGCCGCGCTGGCGCACTCTGATTTAAACAACTTGATCACCCGGAGGACAGGGACATGGGACGCGTCGAAGGAAAAGTGGCAATCGTCACCGGGGGAGCCCAAGGGCTAGGCAAAGCGGACTGTGAGGCGCTCGTCCGCGAAGGCGCCCAGGTCATGATCACCGACATTAAGGTGGCCGAGGGTAAAGCCCTCGCTGCCGCACTCAATGCGGTTCGCGCCGGAAGCGCTGCTTTCATGGAGCAGGATGTCCGCGACGAAGCGCGCTGGCAGGAGGTCGTGGCCGCGACGGTCAAGCAATTTGGCAAGCTCAATGTACTCGTGAACAACGCGGGCTTCGTCGCGCCGGCCACGCCCGAGGCCACGACGCTCGAACAATTCAAGATGCACAACGCCGTGATGAGCGAGGGGACCTTCCTCGGCTGCAAATACGCCATCCCCGCAATGCAGGCGAGCGGTGGTGGCTCGATCGTGAACATGGCCTCCGTCGCCACTCACCTCGGTTACCCGATTTTCTTTGCCTATTCGGCGGCCAAGGGGGCCGTGCGCGCGATGACGAAGTCGATCGCCATCTGGTGTCAAATGCAGAAGTACAACATTCGCTGCAACTCCTTGCACCCGGGCGCGACCGATACCCCCATGATCGAAGAGGCCAACCGTTTGCTCGGTCTCACGCGCGAGTTCTACACCCAGAGCGGCCCGGGCCTCGGGCAGCCCGAGGATGTGGCGAACGTCGTCGTGTTCCTCGCCTCCGACGAATCGCGATACATCAATGGTGCCGAACTGTTGCTCGACAACGGTCTCACCATTCAGTAACCGACAGGGGAAAACAGAATGGATCTCGGATTGCGCGGTAAGCGGGCTCTCGTCACGGGCGCCACAAAGGGTATCGGTCGAGCGATTGTCGATTTGCTGGCAGCGGAGGGTTGCGACATCGCGCTCTGTGCGCGTAGTGAAGACGAAGTCGAATCTGCCGTACGTGAAATCAAGACTAAAGGCGTGAACGTCTCGGGTGGCGCAGTCAATGTGCGCGATGCCGAAGCCTATAAAGCTTGGCTGGAGCGCAGCGTTGCCGAGCTCGGTGGTTGCGACATCTTCATACCGAACGTCAGCGCTGGCGGCGGCATGGATTCAGAAAAAAATTGGTGGAAGTGCTTCGAAGTCGATGTACTGCACACGGTGCGCGGCTGCGAATTCTTGGTACCCCATCTCGAAAAGTCGGGTCACGGCAGCATCGTCATCATCAGCTCGACCAATGCGCTCGAGACCTTCTATGCGCCGATGGCCTACAACGCCATGAAAGCGGCGCTCATCACCTACTCCAAGCAACTCTCGCAGTTCATCGGTCGAAAAAATATCCGTGTGAACACCGTCTCTCCGGGGCCGATCTACTTCGAGGGCGGCGCTTGGGAAATGATCAAGAGCACCAATCAGAAAATGTATGACGCCACGGTGCGCGCCATGCCAAACGGCCGCTTCGGTGGACCGGATGAAGTGGCGAAGCTCGTCGCGTTCCTCGCAAGCCCGTCTGCCTCGATCATCACGGGTGCCAACGTGGTTGCCGATAACGGGTACACCAAGCGCGTCCAGTACTGATCATGTCGAGTCTGCCGCGCCGCATCGATGCCTGCCTCGTTGCCGGGGGCAAGTACCACGATATCGACCACGCGCGGCTGCAGCTGCTGACTCTGCTCGGTGAGCATCCGAACATTCGGTGTCGGGTGCTTGAAGACTATCGCGACATCGATGCGATCGTGGCAGCCGACGTGCTCATTACGTACACGGTCGACGTGGTGCCGGATGAAGCCGGTGCCGCACGACTGCACGACTGGGTGGGCGCGGGGCATCGTTGGTTGGCGTTGCACGGGACCAACTCGATACTTCGCTGGTCAAAAACTCACAAAGCCTGGGAAGCGCCTCGTACGGTCCCGACGCTGATGCAAACGCTGGGGAGTCAATTTTTGGCGCATCCGCCGATTGCCCCCTACCGCGTCGAGATCACGGCGCCCGAGCACCCTCTCGTTCGGGGCATCGAACCTTTCGATGCGGATGACGAGTTGTACCTCAGCGAGTTGCACGGTCCGATCGAGGTCTTGTTGCATACACGCTGGTCCGGACGAACGTCTTTGTTCGTCGATAGCGACTGGACTCAAGACGAGCCGCGCCCCGTGTTGTATCTCAAGCGAACCGGCGCGGGAGAAGTGCTTTATTTCACGCTCGGGCACTCGCGCGGGCACTACGACATGCGTCCGATCATGGACGAGTACCCGACGATCGAACGAGGCAGCTGGAACACACCGGCCTTCGTGGAAATTTTAAGACGCGGCATACGCTGGGTCGCGACCGCCGAACGGATTTCATCATGAGCAAGAAGCCGACACCCACCCTCACCGAATCCGAGCAAGCTGAACTGCGAGAGCGCTCACGCACTCCGACCTATCGCAAAGTTCGACGTGTCGAACCGACGGATGGCCCCGGAACTCCGAGCGCGAAAGCCCCGGACCCGGACCTCGGCGACGCCATGATTCCGAAAGAGCGCTACACCTCACGAGGCTTCCTGCAACTCGAGTGGGATCGGATGTGGAGCAAGGTTTGGCTGCTCGGCGGATTGGAGTCGGACGTTCCCGAACCCGGCGATTACATCTGTACCGAAATCGGTCGCGAATCGATTTTGCTCGTAAGGCAGGCCGACGGCCGGATGCGCGCGTTTTACAACGTGTGTCTGCACCGAGGTAACCGTCTCCGACCGACGGGAATTTCGAGCGCTGACTCGTTCAAGTGCCAATATCACCATTGGGAATACGGCATCGACGGACGTTTCGTTCGCATCCCGGATCTCGATACCTTTCCGCAAGGTGCCCCACCGTGCCGCGGCCTCAAAGAATTGCCCTGCGACACTTGGGGTGGATTCGTGTGGTTCAGCCTGAACCGAGAGGTTGGTCCGCTCGCTGAGTATCTCTCACCGATTCCGCAGCACCTCGACCCGTACCATTTTCCGCGTATGGCTCTCACCCGTGACATCACGGTCGAGTGGAACTGCAACTGGAAGGCTTCCGTCGACGCCTTCAACGAGAGTTATCACGTTCAGGGCATCCACCCTCAGTTGCTCTATTACCTGCACGATCTCGACATCCAGATCGACTGCTACGAGCGCCACAATCGATATCTCATACCCTTCGGTACCGTGAGCCCGCGCGTACGCAAGCCACCGTCGATTCCCGATCCGATAAAGACCATCATGAAGACCGCGGGAATGGACCCGGCGGACTACGACGAACCGCTCGAGAATCTCCGTCGCGACGTCCAAGTACACAAGCGGCGTACCGGCGCTTCGATGGGCCGCGATTACTCGAAGCTCAACGACGATCAGCTGACCGACGATTATCACTACCTGATCTTTCCGAACGTGACGCTCAACGTGCACGCGGACGATCTCATGCTGTTCCGCCAACGCCCGCATCCGACCGACCCCGATCGCATGCTGTATGACGTGTGGACGTTCGAGCTGGTCCCCGAGGGGGCCGAGCGCCCGCCCCGCCCGAAGCATCAGTACTTCCGTCACGGCGATAAATCGATCGGCCTTGTCCTCGATCAGGATGCCCAGAACCTCCCTGGAGTTCAGGACGGTATGCACTCGGCCGGACTTGACGGGCTGTGGATCGGTTCGCAGGAATTGCGAATTCGCCACTTCCACAAGGTGCTGATGGACTACCTCGGCAAGGATGCGGACGAGGCAGCGGCGAAGCTGGACAGCCGCTGACGAGGCGGGCATAAAAAGAGCAGCTCTGATTGTTTCCGTCAGCGTTGCTCGTTTTATATCGTTGACTTACCATCAAGGTCGCGCGCCCGACGCGCTCCCGCAGGAGATTCCGTGAGCCTTCCCAAAGACCTGTTGCTGCGCGCCTATCGGCAGATGAAGACGATCCGCGAGTTCGAGGAGCGTCTACACGTCGAAATACAAACCGGCGAGATACCGGGTTTCACACACCTCTACTCTGGGCAGGAAGCCGTCGCCGTCGGCGTCTGCGAAAACCTCTCGGATCAGGACTGGATCGCGAGCACTCACCGTGGTCACGGGCACTGCATCGCCAAGGGCTGCGACGTCCAAGGCATGATGCTCGAGATCTACGGGCGTCGTGACGGCCTCTGCAAAGGCAAAGGCGGCTCGATGCACATCGCCGACATGACGAAGGGCATGCTCGGCGCAAACGCGATCGTGGGCGGCGGACCGCCGATCGCCGTGGGTGCAGGCATCGCGTGCAAGATCGCCAAGCGCGGCAACGTCGCCGTGGCATTCGGCGGCGACGGGAGTGCCAACCAAGGCACCGTATTCGAGGCGATGAATCTCGCCGTCGTGCTTCGTGCACCCGTCATCTTTGTTTTCGAGAACAACGGCTACTCCGAGCACACGGGCGCCTCGTACGCCGTGGGTTCGGGCGACATCGCGGGCCGCGCGCGCGGCTTCGGCATGGCCGCTGAAACCTGCGATGGCTCAGATTTCTTTGCCGTGTACGACACGATGGCGAAGTTGTTGAAATCTGTCAGAACAGGCGGCGGCCCTGCGGCGCTCGAGGCCAAAACCACGCGCTTCTTCGGGCATTTTGAAGGCGATCCGATGCTCTATCGGGCCAAAGACGAAGTCGCTCGTCATCGAGAGCAGATGGATTGTCTGCGCATCTTCCGCGATCGCGTGAGCAAAGAGGGCTGGCTGCAGCTCGCCGAGCTCGACGCCATCGATGACCAAGTGATGGCACTGATCGACAAGTCGGTGACGACGTCGCGCGCGGCAACGCCGCCGTCTGCCTCCGACTTGCTCACCGACGTGTACGTCTCCTACTGACCCGCCCTTCAGAGAATAGATTCATGCGACAAATTTCGATGAGAGACGCCATCAACGAGGCCTTGCACCTCGAGATGGCGCGAGATCCGCGGGTGATCGTACTCGGCGAAGATGTTTCGGGTGGCGCGGGCGGCACCTCAGGCCAACGCGACGCCGCAGGCGGCGTTTTCGGTGTCACCAAAGGCTTGCTGCCGAAGTTCGGTGAAGATCGGGTGATCGATACCCCCATCTCGGAGTCGGCGATCATTGGAGCAGCAAACGGCGCCGCGCTCGCCGGTCTGCGTCCGGTGGCCGAGCTCATGTTCGCAGACTTTCTGGGCGTGTGCTTCGACCAAGTGTTCAACCAAGCGGCAAAGTTTCGCTACATGTTCGGTGGCAAGACGTCTTGCCCCATCGTCATTCGAGCGGCCACGGGCGCAGGCATGAACATGGGCGCTCAGCACAGCCAGTCGATGTACGCCATGGTGACCGGCGTGCCGGGTCTCAAAGTGGTCGTACCGTCGAACGCCTACGATGCCAAAGGCCTCATGCTGACGGCTATCCGTGACGATGACCCGGTGATTTTCTTTGAGCACAAGGCGCTCTACCCGAGAAAGTCCGCGGTTCCCGAGGGCGACTACACCCTTCCGTTCGGCGAAGCGAACCTCGTCCGCGAAGGCGAACACGTCACGGTGGTTGCGATCGGACGCATGGTGTCGTTTGCGGAAAAGGCGCTCGATGCACTGGCTGCCGACGGTATCACCGCCGATCTGCTCGATCCGCGCACGCTCTCGCCGCTCGATGACGAAACCATCTACGAGAGTCTCGATAACACCGGGCACCTCGTCATCATCGACGAATCACCACCGCGCTGTTCGGTTGCAGCAGATATTGCCGGTCTCGTGGCGAGCAACGCCTTCCATTCACTGAAGGCGCCCATCGTCCAACTGACTCCGCCGCACACGCCCGTACCCTTCGCTCGAGAACTCGAGCGTGCGTACGTTCCGGGACCGCAAGCCATCGAGGCAGCGATCCGAAAAATGCTCAAAGAATCTCGGGCAGCGAGCTGACCATGTCACGAATCCACGCGATTACGATGCCCAAATGGGGCATCGAGATGCAGGAAGGCGCTATCACCTCCTGGCATGTCGATGTCGGTGGGATAGTCTCCCGAGGGGCGCAGCTTCTCGATGTCGAGACGGAGAAAATCGTCAACACCGTAGAGGCTAGCGTCGAAGGAACGCTGCGCCGAATCATCGGCTCGGTCGGCGACACGCTCCCGGTAGGCGCTCTCGTTGGAATCGTCTGCGAAGGCGACGTATCTGATGCCGAGATCGATCGTTTCGTTCGCGAATTCAAGGCCGCCGACGCCTCGTTCGAACCGGAGACGAGCGCCGGCGCGTCGTCCAGCGCAACGGCACCGGCCGCAGAGGCGCCTTCAGCGGCTCCCGCAGCGGAGCGCGAGGATGAAGCTCGAGTCAGCCCGATCGCCAGACGCCTCGCCGAGAAACTCGGCGTGGACCTCTCGAAGGTGACGGGCACGGGCCGCAACGGTCGTATCTCGAAAGAAGACGTCGAGTCCTATCACGCGAAGCAATCTACGGCTGTCGAGGCCGTACCCATGAGCGCCATGCGACTCGCGATCGCGCGACGACTCACGGAATCGAAGCAAACGATTCCGCACTACCGTTTGCATGCCGATGTCGATTGCGCAGCACTCGACACCGCGCGCGGTCAGCACACGGCGGCGGGCCGCAAGATCTCGGTCAACGATCTACTGCTCGTCGCGCTCGCGCGTACGCTCGCCGAGTTCCCGGACGTCAATGCCTGCCTTGAAAACGACACCATATTGCGGCGGCGCAGTGCGGATATCGCGCTGGCCGTGTCGACCGCAGGCGGGCTCATCACACCGGTGCTGCGCAGCGCCGAGAGCAAGGATGTCGTCGCCCTCGCCCAAGAAGCTCGCGACCTCGCCGCCAAGGCCCGCGACAACAAGCTGACCCGAGAGGAAATCACCGGCGGCAGCTTCACGCTATCCAACCTCGGCATGTTCGGTATCGATGCCTTCGATGCCGTCATCAATCCGCCGCAGGTGGCCATCTTGGCGGTCGGCAGCATTCGTGACGCCGTCGTACTGCGTGACGGAACGCCGGCGGCGGGCCGACTCATGACTCTCACGCTGTCCTGCGACCATCGCGTCGTCGACGGCGCACTCGGAGCACGTTTTCTTTCTGCACTCAAGCAACGTATCGAAGGGGGGAACTTCGCATGACGAAGCCAACGATCGCCATTCTGCTGCTGTCGCTACTCGCTCTGCCGGCCGGCGCCGCCACGCCCAAGGGCGAGGAAATCTATCAACGCGCCTGCGCCGCCTGCCACGAAGGTGGCGTCAAAAAAGCGCCGCACAAGATGTTCCTGCAGATGATGCCCGCCGACGGCATTCTCAATGCAATGAATCAAGGCATCATGCAGATGCAGGCGGCCTCGCTCAGCGCGGCAGAACGTCGCACCGTGGCGGAGTATCTCGCCGGGCACACCGTGGAAGACGCCCTCGCCCGCGCCCAGCCGCAGCTTTGCACGGGCCCCGCCAAAGATTTCGATCTCGGGAAGGGCGTCAAGAAAGTGGGCTGGGGCGTCAACCGGGAGAACCATCGTCTCATCCCCGCAGACGTCGCCGGCCTCACGGCTGCCGACTTGCCTAAACTCGAATTGAAGTGGGCATTCGCCTTCCCGAACGCGCAGCGAGTGCGCTCTCAACCCACCGTCGCGCTCGGCGCGGTCTTCATCGGTAGTCAAAACGGAACGGTGTACGCCCTCGATAAGAAATCGGGCTGCGTGCGTTGGGCCTTCCGCGCGAGCGCCGAAGTGCGCACACCCGTCATCATCGACGCCGGCGACGAAACGTCCAAGGCTCGACCCATCGCCTACTTCGCCGATTTGATCGCCCGCGTTTACGCGGTCGAAGCCACGACCGGCAAATTGCTTTGGGTGACCAAGGTCGATGAGCATCCGAACGCCACCGTGACCGGCGCGCCCGTGCTCTATCAGGGTCGCTTGCATGTTCCCGTGTCATCGCTGGAAGTGACCTCGGCGGCTGATCCGGCGTACCCCTGCTGCAGCTTCCGCGGATCGGTGGTCGCACTCGATCCGAAGAATGGCAAAGAAATTTGGCGCACCTACTCCATCGACGAAACTCCGGTGGAAGTGGCGAAAACGAAAGTCGGCACACCGATCCTCGCGCCCTCCGGCGCACCGATCTGGAATAGTCCGTCCATCGATACGGCGACGGGCACCTTGTACGTCGGTACCGGTGAAAACTACTCCTCGCCCGCCAACGATCGCAGCGACGCGTTGCTCGCGATCGAACTCAAGACGGGCAAGCTGCTCTGGCATCGTCAAAAAACTGCGAACGATGCGTGGAACGTCGCCTGCATGATGCAGGACAACCCGAACTGCCCGGCGGAGAATGGTCCGGACTTCGACTTCGGCGCCGGTACGATCGTCGCACGCACGAGCGCCGGAAAACCCATTTTGCTCGCCGGTCAAAAATCGGGCGACGTTTATGCGCTCGATCTCACTGATCGAGGTCGTCCGATTTGGCGTAACAAGGTGGGCCGTGGCGGCATCCAAGGCGGCGTGCACTTCGGTATGGCCCTCGAGGGTAAAACGTTGTTCGTGCCGATCTCCGATATGTCGAACCCAGAAGCCGAGACGAACCTGCACTCGGTCCCGTCGAAAGCGGGTCTTTATGCGGTCGACATCGACACGGGACGCATGCTGTGGTCACAACCGGCCAACGACGTCTGCAACGGTCGCAAGTATTGCGAGCCGGGCATCTCTGCGGCGATCACAGCGATGCCGGGCGCAGTGCTCGCGGGACACATGGACGGACGTCTTCGTGCTTATGACAGCGCGACGGGTCGCGTGATTTGGGAATACGACACGACGCGTGAAGTCACCACGGTCGACGGCTCCAAGGCGAGCGGCGGTTCATTCGGCGGCGGCGCAGGCCCGGTAGTCCAAGACGGTTTGCTCTTCGCAGCATCCGGCTACGGCACGTACTTCCATATGCCGGGCAACGTGTTGCTCGTTTTCGGCTTGCCGAAAGATAAAGAGTAAGAGTTTTTTGGGGGCAACGATGAGCAAGAAAACACCAACCATGGAATGGGAAGGTGGCGAGGATCTCGCCACCCTGCGTATCGCCGTCACGACGATGGGCGATTTGCTGCTGACGGCAGCCGATCGTGACCCCAACAAGACCGCGCTGGTTTTCCCGGAGAAAAGCTATACCTACGCCGAGCTCGCGGCTCGCGCGATCCGTCGTGCACGCAGCCTGCAAGCGCTCGGTGTTCGACCGCGTGATCACGTGGGTATTCTCATGCCGACTTGCCCGGAGTTCGTCGAGCTTTATTTCGCGATTGCCCTGTGCGGTGCCGTCATCGTGCCGATCAACGCTCGCTATCGATCGGGTGAGATCGGCTACGTCGTCGAAAACGCCGATCTCGTGACGCTGATCACGACGGACGCCGTGGCCGATCAAGTCAACTTCGTCGAGCGACTCGAGGGCGCGTTGACCGACCTACCCGCCCAGAAAGATCCGATGTCCCTAAAGCTCTCCGCAGCGCCGAAGTTGCGTAACGTCGTGCTCTACGGTCGCGGAGGCCGCCCCGGCTTCGTATCCGAATCGGACTTCGACGCAGCCGCCGATCGGGTCGCCGAGATCGAAGTTCACAAGACTCGCCTTCGAACGCGCGTCCGCGACACCGCGCTCATGCTCTATACCTCAGGCACAACCGCAAACCCGAAGGGCTGCCTGATCACCCACGAAGCGCAGGTCCGCAACTCCATTGCTCTCGGTCGTCACCGCTATCGCCTGACGCGCGAGGACTCGCTCTGGTCGCCACTGCCGATGTTCCATATCGCAGCCGTGCTACCCATGCTCGCAATCTTCGATGTCGGCGGCACGTATTTGACGATGGGATACTTCGACGCCGGCGTCGCACTCAAGATGCTCGAAGATCACAAAGTCACGGCGACCTACCCGAGCTTCGTGACGATCATGCAGGGGCTCATCTACCACCCCGATTTTCCGACTCGAAATCTCTCAAGCATCCGGCTCATGAACTCCAACTTCGCCGTGCAGCCGCCCGGCGTCTCGGAGCCCATCATGAAGGCGATGCCCGCCGCCATTCAGGTGGGCAGCTTCGGCATGACCGAGGCGTCCGGCACGGTTTCGACGGGCTCGCCCGGCGAGCCGGAGTCTCAAAGAATTACGCGCCTAGGTCGCCCCCTGCCAGGACTCGAGGTTCGCGTGATCGATCCGAACACGGGCCACGACATGCCGACCGGTGAACGCGGAGAGGTTTTGGTCCGCGGATATAGCCTCTTCGAGGGCTACTACCGCGACCCGGTCAAAAGCGCCGAGGCACTCGACAAGGACGGCTGGTTTCACACCGGCGATATCGGCTCGGTCGATGCGCAAGGCACGATCATGTTCCACGGTCGCTTCAAAGATATGCTCAAGGTGGGCGGAGAGAACGTCGCCGCAGCCGAGATCGAAGCGCAATTGCAGAAGCACAAAGCCGTCAAGCTCGCGCAGGTCGTCGGTATACCGGACGCCAAGTACGCCGAAGTGCCTGCGGCCTTCGTCGAACTTCAACCGGACGCCAAGGCGACCGAGGCTGAGCTCATCGAGTTCTGTAAAAAAGAGGTCGCCGGGTTCAAGGTGCCTCGACACGTTCGCTTCGTCACTGAGTGGCCGATGTCCTCGAGCAAGATTCAAAAGTTCAAGCTGCGAACCGCGCTCGTCGAAGAACTCAAACTCGGTTGATCACGACCTTCATCCACCACTCCTGAGGAGTACTCAACATGGCCGTCTTCTTCGCCCTGCTCAAGGTCAAAGCTGGTAAAGAAAAGGACTTCGAACGCTTACAGCGCGAACTCTCGAAGCTCACTCACGACAACGAACCGGACACCATCGTCTACGACGTCATCCGTCATCGCGAAAAGAAAGGCGTCTACGCGGTGTATGCGCGCTTCAAGGACGAGGCGGCCTTCGAGTACCACCAGAAAACACCGTTCCACGATCGACTCGTCCCGCCGATTTTCGAGTGCCTCGATGGCGGTGCCGATGGCATGATCCTCGATTTCTACGATCACGTGGGTTGAGGCACGAGTGCCCATGAATACGCCCGTACTCGGCCCGGTGATTCAACTGGGTTTCGTCGTGCCGAGTATCGAGGCGGCCGTGACCCACTGGACCTCCATCGGTGTCGGTCCGTTTTTCCTTTTGGAACACATTCAGTTCGGGCGCTGTCATTTTCGTGGCAAGCCGCTGTCGATCGACATGTCAGTCGCTGTCGGCCAATGGGGCACGGTTCAAGTCGAGCTCATCCAACAGCACTGCGATACGCCGAGCATCTACACCACGTTCGACGGCTCCTCACGTGGCGGACTGCAGCACATGGGCGTGATGACCGATTCCGTGGCCGACTCGCTGACGCGTCTCGCTGAACGCGGCGTTTCTCCGGTTCAGGCTGGTGAAACGGCCAACGGTATTCGCTTCGCCTACGTCGACACGGACGAACGTCCGGGTGCCCACCCGGGCGGCATGATCGAACTCATCGAGCGTGGTCCGGCGATAGACGGATTTTTTTCTCTCGTACGCAAGGCTGCCGTCGACTGGGACGGTCGTGATCCCTTGCGTAAGCTCGGGTGACCGAAAGCGTCGCCACGCCTCACCCGCCGCTGCGCCCCGTGCAGCTGGCCTATCACGTACCCGACTCGCGAGAGGCCGCCGTGCAGTGCGCGCTGACGCGCGGTTGGGGGCCGTTCTATCTCATGGAACGCATTCCGCTCGAGTTCGCGAGGTATCGCGGAAAAGAAACGCCTTGGGTGCATACCTCGGCCTATGGCCAAGCGGGCGACTTGATGATCGAACTCATTTCTCAACCCGACGATGCCCCTTCGGTGCTGCGCGAACGATACACGCGTCACCAGTACGGCCTGCATCATGTGGCCTCGTTCGTAGAAAATCTCCCGGCAGCGATCGAGGCCGAACGACAGCGCGGGCATCAGATCGCCCTCGAGGCCCGCACGACGACGGGCGTCGATTTCGCGATGATCGACACCGTCGCGGCGCTCGGTCATATGCTGGAGATCTACGAGCCCAATCAAGCACTCAAAGATTTTTACGCATTCGTTCGACGCAAGGCCGAGGGCTGGGATGGCAGCCATCCCGTTCGAGTCCTACGTTGAACGCCCGATCACGGAGAACGACATGAGCGTGTTCAAGGACAAAGTGGTAGTCATCCTCGGTGCGGCAGGCCGCGACAACATGGGCCAGGTCATCGCGCGACGCTTCGCATCAGAGGGCGCCAAAGTCGTGGTGGCCGGTCGCCATGAAGCACCCCTCACCGAACTCGCTACAGAGATTAGCGGCGACGCCCAAGTCTGCGACATCACGCGCAAGGCCGATGTCGAGGCGCTCGCCGAGGCTGTCTGGCAACGGCACGGCCGTGCCCACGTCGCGATCAACTGCACCGGTTGGGGACTGCTCGCGAAACTACTCGACACCACCGAAGAGCAACTCGATCAGGTTTCGGCTCTTCACTTCAAGGGCACGTTTTTTTTCATGCAGGCATTCGTCGGTCGAATGTCCCGCAGCGGAGGCGGCTCGGTGATCACGGTGTCCTCAGCCTCGGTCCGGGCCGTGCTCTACCACCACGCCGCCTACATCGCGACCAAAGCGGCCTCCGAGGCACTCGTGCGATGTTTCGCCAATGAATTCGGTGCAAAGGGGGTCAAAGTGAACGCCCTGGCTCCCGGATTCACCGAAACGCCGATGACGGCCAACGAGTCCAAATTACCGGGCCTCCTCGACCTCTTCCGCAAGGAGTATCCGCTAGGACGGATCGGGACCTCTCAAGATGTCGCCGAGGCGGCGCTCTGGCTCGCCTCTGAGGCGAGCTTCATCACGGGCGAAACGCTGCAGATCAACGGTGGCCTCACCCTGCGTCGCAATCCCTCGCCGACCGAGATCAACGCGGTAATCAAAGCGAACGCGCCGCCACGCAGCTGAACTGCGGGCGGCTCTCGCTCGCGCTGACGATCAGCCCTTCGGAGCCTCGAACGGATCGAGGTACTCGCGCACGTAAGGCTCGGCGAGACAATCGACGATGCCCGGACCGTGCTCAGCGAGTGCCGGCGAGGTCATGTGGGCTTCTTCTGCCGCCGCGCTCGCGAACGATTCGATGACGGCGTAACGCCGCGGCTCACGCAGCTTGAAGAATTCGTAGTAAAGCGTATCGGGCTCGGTCTTACGGACAACCTCGGTGAGCGCTTTGCAACGCTGAACGAACTCCGCCTCACGACCTTCTTTGATGAGCATCCTCGAAACGAACGTGACTTTCGACATGGTGGTTCTCCCCGAAAAATACTGACAAGAGACGCAAACTCAGCGTCGTTGATCGAAACGACGTCCGACCATTGCCGCTGCGATATTCACTTTTTGGATATCGACCGCGCCGCCGGCGATGCCCCAGCCCCAGGCGTCACGCAGGCGACGCTCCATGGGATATTCCCTCGAGTAGCCGTAGCCGCCCATCAACTGCACGGCATGTCCGCACACCTCTCGAGCGATTTCGTTAGCGAAACATTTGGCCATCGAAGACTCGAGCACCGAGGGCATGCCGTGTTGTGCGTTCACTGCCGCACGCCAAATGAGCAACCGCGCGGCATCCACTCGCATGCGCATTTCGGCGAGTCGTAACTGCACCGCCTGGAACTCGACGATGGGCTTGCCGAACTGTTTACGCTCTTGCACGTAGGCGATCACGTCATCGAGCGCGCCCGATGCCTGCGCGAGCGCCATCGTGGCGTTGCCGCAGCGTTCGAGGTCGAAGGCCTCCATGAGTTTCTTGAAGCCCCCTGCAGGAACGACGATGTTTTCGAGCGGGATCGCGCAGTCTTCGAAGATAAGGTCGGAGGATGGAACGCCACGAAAACCCATGAGATTTTCGCGAGCGCCGAACATCATTCCGGGAGTACCGCTTTCGACGTAGACGGCACCGATGCCCTTCGGGCCCGGGTCATCGGAGAGGCGGCAGTACACGACATAACCGTCCGCATGACCGCCACCCGAGCACCAACGCTTGGTGCCGTTGATGACCACGCGATCTTTTTCGATGCGCGCACGAGTCGTCAGGTCGGTGAGTGCCGAGCCCGCATTGGGTTCGGACATCGACACCGCGACGATCTTTTCGCCACGACATACGGCCGGCACCACCTTGCGGCGCAGCGACTCTCCGGCGAAATGCTCGATCGCGCGCACGGGGCCCACACAGGACTCGAAAACCGGAAAAGCTACGGCACCCGAGATCTTGGCCAACTCTTCGATGACGATGAGCGCCTCAAGATTGCCGAGCCCTAAACCGCCGTATTCCGACGATACGTTGATGCCGAGGAAGCCCATCTCGGCGAACTCTCGCACGAGCTCGTGGGAGGGCGGTTCGTCGTGCTCTTCGCAATGCTTGGCATGTGCAGGAAGCCGCTCTTGGGCATACTTGCGAGCAGTCTCCTGCAGCGCTTGTTGTTCCTCGGTCAAAGAGAAATTCATTACAAGGTCTCCCGATGTCTAAATCCGAATCTATCTTGAGCGGCATCCGCGTACTCGATTTCGGTCGATACGTCGCGGGCCCCTACTGCGCCACCCTCCTCGGCTATCTCGGCGCAGAGGTGATCCGCATCGAAAAACCCGACGGCGGTGAAGACCGCTACATCGCACCCATCACTTCGCACGGCGAAGGGGGTGTATTTCTGCAGACGGCCTGCAACAAAAAATCGCTCACGCTCGACTTCGGCAAGCCGGAGTCGCGCGACATCGTACGACGGCTCGTACAAACCGCCGACGTCGTCGTGGTCAATCTGCCTCCGGCGGCCCGCGAGTCGCTGGGTCTCGATTACGCAAGCGTGTCGGCGATCAACCCGAGGGTCATTCTCGCCTCTCAGACGGCATTCGGCGAGCATGGGCCCTATGCGAGCCGGGGAGGCTTCGACGGTGTCGGCCAGGCGATGTCCGGCGCTATGTTCATCACGGGCACACCAGGCGCACCCGCGAAGGCGGCGGCTCCGTACGTCGATTTCTCGACGGCCGTGCTCTCGGCCTTCGGAGTGCTCGCCGCGCTCATCGAGCGCGACCGATCGGGACGCGGCCAACACGTGCAAGCCGCCCTGCAAGCCACGGCCCTCGCCGTCTTCGGTTCGCATCTCATCGAGCAGGGAGTCACCGGCATCAATCGCGTCGGTACCGGCAACCGAGTGCAAACCTCTGCGCCTTCCGACGTCTTCGCAACGCTCGATGGCCACGTGCTCACCCACGTGGTCGGCAACGGCTTGTTTCGCCGCTGGGTAAAACTCATCTGTGGGCAAGACGCCGCTGCGCAAAAACGCTGGCTCGACGATCCGAGACTGCAAGACGACGCCGGCCGTGGCGAACATTCGGCCGAGATCCTCGCCGCCATGCGCACCTGGTGCGCCGCGCGAACCACGAACGACGCGATCAGCCAGCTCGAGGCCGCAGGCCTGCCCGCCGGACCCGTCTACACGCCGCAGCAAGCGCTCGATGATCCGCAAGCAAAGGCGATGCATTGGTTCGCCGAGGTGGTCGGTTACCCCGGCCTCCCCCGTCCGGCGCCGGTGCCCGACCTTCCTCTGCGATTCTCGAGATCCTCGGGCGGCATCGAACGCGCACCCCCGACGCTCGGCGAACACACCGACGTCCTGCTCGCAGAACTCGGCTTTGACGAGGCTGCACGCGCTCGCCTGCGCGAAGGCGGCGTGGTGTGAGAGACGGTACGGGGCCTTAAGCAACGGGCGTCACCCGATAACCAAGCCGAGGGAAATGCACGAGCTGCTCGTATGAGAGGTCGGCGCTCGGACGGATGACCACTCGGTCCGCCGCGACGACGTGAAGCCGGCCGCGCACGACTCCGCGTCGGGTGTCATCAGGCAAAATATCGACGAGCCGTCCCGCCTGCAAGCCTTGAGCATCGGCCTGGTCGATCGATTCGGGCGTCACGGGCCGCGCTGCGCGAGCCTCCTCGAGCGCTGAAGCGGCTGCAATCTGCTGACGCTCGACCGTCCAGAGGGCCTGCATGCGCTGCTCCCAGGCGGCGAGCGACGGGAATCCCGACAGCAGCTCGGCGGCCACGTCGGCGAACGCCCCTCGCGCCATCCAGATGAAAGGGTAAGCCTGTACGTCGGCGAGCCCGGGAGCGACTCCTCCGAGAAAATCGCGGCCGTCGTCGAGCTGCGCAGCGAGCAGCGCCGCGTGCGCGCGGAACTGCGATCGCGAATGCGCCGCATCCACCCCGACCGAGGCGAAATCGATGTCCGGAAAGAGATACTGACGATCTTCACGAAACGACTCGGGCCACTCTGCGAGCCCGATCGAAAGGACAATCTTCAGAGCCGAACGAAAGAACGCATCACTCCAACGCACGAGCGCAAGCTCGAGTCCGCCCCCCAGAGGGAACAGCGTGGGCGACGGCTGAATTCGCTCAAGTTCACGCGCGATCAGCTGCGAATCGATGAACACCTCGGCACCGATCTGCAGTACAGGCGTCCCTCGGTATCCTCCGGTCAGCGCCAGCAGATCGTCTTTGGGCGGCATCATGGGCGTCTCGACCCAGCGAAACGGCAAACGCTTGATGGCGAACATACCGAGCGCCTTCTGAGTGAATGGCGAGGCGTCGTAGCTCCACAGAATCACGGAATCTTTGGGCGAGATCATGATGGCTTCGCTCCTGACTTCGACGATGCCGCAGCGACAGAGGCTGCGGTCTGACCATAGAGATGGCGGTGTCCTTCGTCATCCGCTCTTCGCTCATCGCCCAGCGCGAGCGCGCGACGAACCGCCGGACGCTGCTCGATCGCGCGGAACCAACGCTTCACAGCAGGAAAGTCCTCGAGAGTCTGACCCTGTCGCTCGTGCGGCTTGATCCAGGGCCAGATCGCCATATCGGCGATCGAATATTCGCCGGCGACGAATTCTTTGACGGTCAACTGTCGATCGAGAACGCCATAGAGGCGATTGACCTCTTGGGTGTAGCGCGTGATGCCATAGGGCACGTGCTCGGACGCAAAAGCGAGGAAATGGTGCGCCTGTCCCGCCATCGGACCCAAGCCACCGACCTGCCAAAAGAGCCACTGCATCACGGCGTGTTTTTCGCGCGCGGCAGAGGGCAGAAAACGACCGGTTTTTTCAGCAAGATAATTGAGTATCGCGCCCGACTCGAACAATGACAGCGCCCCATCTGGCGCCGCGTGATCGATGACCGCCGGAATTTTGTTGTTCGGCGAGATCTGCAGGAAATCAGGGTCGAATTGCGCCCCGCGAGTGATATCCACGGGTTTGACCCGATACGGCAACTGGCACTCCTCGAGCATGATCGCCACCTTCAAACCGTTCGGCGATGGGTACCAGTAAAGATCGATCATGCGCGGGTGATGCGGTAACCGAGTCGAGGAAAATGTGTGACGAGCTCACCCACCTCAGCAGTACGACGCCGAACGGCCACCTCGCTGATCGTCAAGGTGACGAGTTCACCCTCGACCGGAATTTTGCCGTAGTCGTCGGGCGTGACGCAGACCCGCTCGCCGGTCGCGAACCCGAGAGGGTCTTTCGGATCGACGCCCACGGGCTCGATCGGTGTCGAGGTTCTCGCAATCGCAAGCGCCTCGTCCGCCCTGATCTCGCTACGCTCCCCTCGAGAGCAGGCGGCCATTCGAGATTCCCACTCGCGCAGCCGCGCGAACGGTTCGAGCAACTCGGCGGCATTGCCGATATTCCCGCGTGCCATCCACACCGGGAAATACGCATCGATATCGGCATAAGAAATCTGCGACCCCAAAATGAACGGTCGACCGTCGGCGAGCATCAACTCCACGAGCTCGAGCCCCGCACGAAATTGCGTGTAGAGATGCGGAATGTCGCTCTCTAGCGCATCGAAGTCCATGAAATTGAAAAACGACTTTCGATCGTCGATCACGGCTTTGGGAATGAAGGCCTGATTGAGCCCCATCGACAAGCCCGCCCCGGGATCAAAAAAACTGCGATCACTCCAGGGCGTCAACGCGAGAGACAACCCGAGCGACCCCTGCGGAAAAAGACTCGGCTCCGGGAAACGTCGCTCGAGCTCTCGGACGATCAGCCGCGTGTCGCAATACACGTCGGCCCCGATCTGCAGGACGGGGATCTTTCGGTAGCCGCCAGTCAGAATGCCGAGCTCCGGGCGCGGCATCACCATCGAGACCTGGACAGACCGCCACGCCAAGCCCTTCAGACCGAGCGCGAGACGGATTTTCTCCCCGAAAGGCGACGGATCGTGGTGATGGAGGATGGGGATGTTCACGGCTCGGAACTCTACACCGAGGCCGTCTAAAAAAACAGTCAAGCCTGTTTATTTCAGACTGGGTCGGTCGTATACTCGCCGGCCAATAAAACGTCTTTTTCCGATGATTTTCGCTGGTGACCCCATGGATGCTGCAACAGTCGACTACCTGAAAGCCGGTATGAAAGCCGAGTCGGAGCGCACGGCACCTCCCCCGGGCTTCCCCCAACTGCCGCTCATCCCGGGCGCTCGGTACACCGACCCGGCTTTTCTGGAGCTCGAACAGCGCTACCTCTGGCAGCGTTCCTGGCTCTTCGCCTGCCATGCGGACGAGATCCCCGAACCGGGTAGTTTCTACCTCTTCAAGCGAACGGGCTCACCGATCATCGTCGTCCGCGACAAGAACGGCGAAGTTCGAGCGTTCTACAACTCGTGTCGGCACCGTGGCGCACCCCTCGTTCGCGAGTGCAAGGGAAAGGTCGACGGCCTCGTCTGCGGGTATCACGGCTGGACCTACGGGCTCGATGGTCGACTGATGAACCTGCGCGACAAGCGCGACTTCGTCGATCTCGATCTCAGTCAATATCCGCTGCACTCAGTGCGTTGCGAGTCCCTCGGCAACTGGATCTTCGTCAATGAGGATCCGCAGGCCGAGCCGTTGCTCAAACATCTCGGCCCGATTCCGCAGCAACTTGAGGAAATCCAGCCCGGACAAGTTCGCTTCGTGCACCGCAAGTCGTATCCGGTGAAGTGCAACGTCAAAGTGTTGCTCGATGCGTTTCTCGAGGTGTATCACCTGAAGTCGATTCACCAGAATACGGTCGACCGCTTCCTCGATCATCGAGGTACGTTCATCACGCTCTGGAAAAACGGCCATTCCCTGATGTGCACACCGAACCGCCGTCCGGACTGGCAAGACCCCGGTACGCGCGGCATGCGCCGCATCGAGACCGCCTCCGAAATCACCTCGAAGAATAATCCGTCGTTCAATCTCTATCCGAATCTGGTGACGCCGGTGGATGCGACCGGTAACCCGTTCATCTTGTTCTGGCCGACCGGTCCGCGCTCGATGGAAATCGAAATCGTCTGGTTCGCGCCCGATTGGGGTAGCGGCGAGATCGATCCACTGTGGCAGACGCGCTTGTCCAACTTCGAGCGCATCCTCGAAGAAGATACGCAGTTCGCCGAGCAAATCCAGGAGTCGGTGGAATCTGGCGCGTTCAAGGGCATCACGCTCAACTATCAGGAGCGACGCATCTATCACTGGCACGAGGAACTCGATCGCCGCATCGGCGCCGAGCGCGTTCCTGAAGCGCTGCGCGTTCGACCCGTGCTCAAAGATTGGGTCGCGGGCTGACGATGAGCGGCATCCAGTCATGGGGCGTCTGCATCCCTCGTCTGCGCCTGTCGCGCAAGACGATCGGTGCCGCCATGGGCTGGGTGAACCCTTCTCTGAAGACCGCGCGTGGCGAGCGTTCGATCTGTAATTGGGACGAAGACTCGCTGACGATGGCGGTCGAGGCTGCGCGCTGCGCGCTGCCGAGTCGCGCGGCTCGGGACTCGGTCAGCACCGTCATGCTCGCCTCCACCACGCTGCCCTTCGCCGACCGCAGCAACTCGACGGTGCTCGCAAGTGCCTTGAGTCTCGATGACTCGGCGCTGACACTCGATGTCACAGGGTCACAGCGCTCGGCTACGGCGGCGCTCGCGCAAGCACTCAGTTCCTCGGGTCGCGGCCACACACTCGTCGCCGCAGCCGACCGACGTCTGGCACGTCCCGGCAGCGATCAGGAGTCTTCCTACGGTCACGGTGGCGCCGCGATCGTCGTGGGTGCAGACGAAGGGGTTGCCGAGCTCATCGCGCAGCATCACCGTGCCGCCGATTTTGTCGACCATCATCGTTTGACCGACTCACCGTTCGACTACTCGCTCGAGGAACGCTGGGTTCGCGAAGCCGGCTGGCAGACGCTCGTGCCCGACACCTTGCAGGCGCTGCTGACTAACGCGCAGATCGCGTCCAAAGATATCGCTCATCTCGTCATCGATGCGCCCCCTGCCTTAGCCCGCAAGATCGCCTCGCTCGCCGGAATCAGCGAGAACGCACTCGTCGATAATCTCGCGGCTCAATGCGGTCAAACCGGTGTCGGTCACCCGCTCTTGATGCTCGCGAGCGCGCTCGAACGCGCCAAAGCGGGTGAACTAGTGCTTCTCGTCGGCTTCGGCCAAGGCGTCGATGCCCTGCTCTTTCGCGCAACGGCGAAAATCGGCTCGCACAAACCTTCGCGCAGTGTCGTCGAAGCGCTGGGCGATCGCCGCGAAGAAACCGAATACACCCGATTTCTCTCGCACTGCGGGTTGCTGCCCGTCGAGTTCGGCATGCGTGCGGAGCGCGATAGCCGAACGGCACAAACGGTGGCTTGGCGACGCCACGAAGACATCTATGCGTTCACCGGCGGCCGCTGCACCCAGTGCGGCACCGTCCAGTTTCCGCGCGCCCGGGTCTGCGTCGCGCCGGCCTGCCGACAAGCCGGAGAACAAGAGCCCATACCCCTCGCCGAGAAGACGGCTCGCATCAAGACCTTTACCGAAGACTGGCTGGCATTCAGTCCCCGCCCGCCGCTCGTCTACGGCAACGTGGCATTCGCCGTAGGGGGCAACGCCTTCATCGAGTTCGCCGATTTCGCTCCGAGCGAAGCCAAGGTAAACGATGAAGTCAGATTCGTTTTTCGTCTCAAAGATATCGACCGGACCCGCGGATTCCGCCGCTACTTCTGGAAGGCTGCACCGATGAACTCGGCAGCGGTCGGGAGCTGATCGATGGCGAGTGGTATCCGCGACAAAGTCGTGATTCTCGGCATGGGTTGCGCGCGCTTCGGCGAGCGTTGGGACTGCGGTCCCGACGATCTGATGCTCGAGGCCTTCGAGGAAGCCACGCGTGATGCCGGCATTGAGAGAGATCAACTCGAAGCAGCTTGGCTAGGCGTTTTTTACGATGAGCAGAGCGTTTCGAAATCGGCGCTGTCGCTCGCCATGACGCTACGCTTGCCGCAGATTCCGGTCTCTCGAGTCGAAAATCTTTGTGCGACTGGCACTGAGGCACTCCGTGGCGCCGCGTACGCCGTCGCCTCGGGCGCCTGTGACATCGCGCTCGCTATGGGCGTTGAAAAACTCAAAGATACGGGCTTCGGAGGTCTTCCCGAACGCACCAAGGGCACGTTCGAAGATCTTTGGCAGCCCGGATTCACGCCGCCCGGGGCGTTTGCCCAGCTCGGCGCTGCGTACGCCGCAAAGCACGGTATCGCGATCGACGAACTTCGTCGCGCCATGGCACACGTATCGGTGAAGAGCCATGCCAACGCACTGCATGCACCGAAGGCTCACCTGCGCAAGGCGATCACGTCCGATCAAGTGTTGTCGGCGCCGATGATCGCCTACCCTCTTGGTGTGCTCGACTGCTGCGGCGTATCGGACGGCGCAGCCTGCGCCATCGTCACCACACCCGAGATGGCGAAATCCCTCGGACGTCGGGATGCCGTCGCCATCAAGGCCATGCAGCTCGTCGCATCGAACGGGTATGAACTCTCACACGCCGATTGGGACGGCGCGCACACGCCCACCACTCGCCGCGCTGCAACGCGAGCGTACGCGGAAGCGGGCGTGAAAGACCCGAGCCGCGAGGTTTCACTGATGGAAGTGCACGACTGCTTCTCCATCACCGAGCTCGTGCTCATGGAGGACCTCGGCTTCTCGGCCGAGGGGCGTGCCCCGACGGATATTCTCGACGGTCGCTACGATCGCGACGGTCGCAATCCTTGTCAGACGGACGGTGGTCTGAAGTGCTTCGGACACCCCGTCGGCGCTTCGGGACTGCGTATGGTCTACGAGGTCTACAACCAGTTGCTCGGTCGCGCAGGCGAGCGGCAACTGCCCTCACCCAGTCTCGGCCTCACCCATAACTTGGGTGGCATTCCCAACCGCAACATCGCCAGCGTCTCGCTGTTCGGTCTGAAGACGCTCTGACGCCAGCTTCGAGGATTCCATGTCAGCCACGACCCCTCTCATCAATTCCAAAGAAAAGTCTCCCGTGCGTTGGGGCTTCACGGACGAGGAGCTCGCACAGCGTCCTCACGCCTATCGAGACGATCTACTCGCAGGTAAGGTCTGTCTCGTCTCAGGGGGTGGCAGCGGTCTCGGTCGCGCCATGGCCTTCTTGTTCGCGAGACTCGGCGCCGAAGTCGTGATTTGCGGTCGTCGAGAGGATCGTCTCCTCGATGCCGCAGACAGCATTCGTCGTCTTCTCGGTCGCGAAGTCGGAACTCGCGCCATGACCATCCGAGATCCCGATCAGGTTCAATCGTTGATCGACCACACCTGGTCTCGTTATGGCGGTCTCGATCTGGTGGTCAATAACGGTGGTGGTCAGTTCCCACAGGCCGCGCTCGATTACTCAGTAAAAGGGTGGAACGCGGTCATCGACACCAACCTGAACGGGACTTGGTGGATGATGCAATCGGCGGCGCGCGCCTGGCGCGACCGTAACCGTCAAGGATCGATCGTCAACATCGTTGCCAACGTGTGGCGCGGCATGCCGCAAGTGGCGCATACCTGTGCGGCTCGCGCAGGCGTCATTTATCTCAGCAAATCGGTAGCCGTCGAATGGGCGCCGCTCGGCATTCGCGTGAACTGCGTCTCGCCGGGCTCCATCGCCACCGAAGGCCTCAATGTCTACAAACCCGAAGCGGCTTCAAAGTTCGGAAATGCCAATCCGCTGCGCCAGTTCGGCGATGCGTTCGATATCGCCCAAGCCGTCGTGCATGTCGGCTCGCCCGTGACGGGCAAGTTCATCACCGGCGAAACTCTGGTGGTGGACGGCGGTAATCAGATGTGGGGCGACGTCTGGCCGGGTACCATTCCGGAGTGGTTCAAGGTTCCTGATCGCTGAAAAATTTTGGAGGACTGGCAATGACTCAGACCCTCTTTTCTCGCACACCGCGAGCGTCGTTACCCGAGGGCATTGCCCCCGCGTGGGACTTGCTCAATCGGCTGACGGGTGAGCCCACCTTCATCGAAGTGTTTGCTCAAACCCCTCACCTGCTGAACCTCGTGATGAACGAGTTCTATGGGAAGGTGTTCTTCGGTGGCCAAGTTCCGCAGCGGTACAAGCAGCTCGCACGACTTCGCCTATCGCTCATACACGGCTGCCGTACCTGCAACAAACAAAACGTGCCGGGCGCGCTCGAAGCGGGCTTCACCCAAGAGCAAATCGATGCGCTCGTCGCGAACACGCCGAGCCAACCCGTATTCTCTGAAGCGGATCTCGCCGTCATCGAGTACACCGATCAGATGGTCCTCACGAACATGCACGGAGAAATTTCGCCGCAGCTCTTCAAAACTTTGCGCGCACATTTCTCCGAGGCTCAGATCCTCGAGCTCGGTGTCGTGATGGCGATCATCGGAGGCATGGCTAAGCTTTCCTTCCTACTCGAGGTCGTCGAGAAGGAAGCGTGGTGCCCCTTCACGCCGGAAACATCCAGCTAAGTCAACGATCCATCGTCGGACACGGACCAAAAAAAAGCCCGGCTTTCGCCGGGCTTTTTTTGTCCTTGAAGGGACGTCGCTTCGGAGATCGAGCGCTTATTTACCGCTCGATCCGAGGTTGAAGCCCACCTCGATACCGTAGCTGCGCGGCGCACCCCACTGGGTGTGCGTCCACAACGTCGCGACCGACTGCGAGGCGACGCGATAACGCTCATCCGAGAGGTTCTTGCCGTACACGCGGACGAAGTAGCGATTGTCGGACGGCGTGTAGGTCGCCGACATGTTGAGCAGCGTCTTCTCATTGAGGTACGCGTCGTACTCACGACCCGCAGCAGAGATGTAGAAGAGGTTCTTGGCCTCGTAGTACACCTCGCCCGTCACCTCGAGACTGCCCTGGGCGAAGTCCGTGGTGTACGTACCCGAGATCGCACCGCTCTCCTTGGGCGAGCGCGGTACCGGCAGACCCGAGAAGTTGCCATTAAAGGCGACGATCGAGCCACCGCTCACCGAGTCATTGATGCCCGGCTGGTTGATCACGAACTTGTCGTACTTGGCATCGAGGAACGCCGCCTGCCCGCGGATACGGAACGAGTCCGTGATCAGCGCTTGCAGTTCGAGCTCGATGCCCTGCGACTTCACTTCGGCCGCGTTGTAGAACACGGTTTCCTGGAAGTCCGCGCCGCCCTTACGAGTGATGATGTTCACTGCGCGCTGAGCGTCCTCGTACTTCGTCGTGAACACCGTCGGGTTGAAGCGCAGGCGACCATCGGCCGACTCGAACTTCAGACCGAACTCGTAGTTCGTTGCGTACTCCGGATCGACAGGGCGCGTCAGCGAGGGAACCATCAAACCGCTGGTGCCGGTCTGATCGTTGTAACCACCCGCCTTGTACCCACGGGATACCGTGAGGTAGCTGAAAAGCGAGTCGTTCCACTGGTACGAACCCGTCAAACGCCAGCTCGGCTCCGACCACTTGCGGGCCAGGTTGCTGAAGCCCGGAGTCTTCGAGTTGACGATCTGACCGCCCGGGTACTTGGTGAAGTCACCCGCGTTGAGCGGCTCGCCGAGCTGCGCCGGGGTCAACCCCGGATTCTTCGGATCGAGAGAGGCCAGACCCACCTGGGTACGGCCCGCCCACTCACGCTCGTCCTGCGTGTAGCGGAAGCCCGCGCCCAGCGTGAGCTTCTCCGACGCCTTGTAGGTCAAGTCGGCATAGCCCGCCAGAGAGTCGGAGTCCTGCTGGTTGCAGAGCACCTGCGGCGTGTTGTTGTTGAACTGGGCCGGAAGACCGAGCGCAGCGAACGGCAGCGCGAGATCGATGAAGCCCAGAACCTGGACCACGCAGAAGCGCGCATCGTTCGTCTGCTGGAAGGCACCGACGACGTAGTTGATCGGGCCGTCGTTATTCGAGGCGATGCGTACTTCGAGCTGGCTCGTCTCACGATCCGTGTCGCGCGTGGCGTCGAACAGCGAGATGGGCTGCTTGGTGATGGAGTTCACCGGCGCGGCACCCGTATAGGTGTTCGGCAGATGTTCCTTCTGATCGCGCGTACCGTAAGACGCGAAGAGCGTGTGCGAACCGAGCTCCCACTCCGCGTTCAGGTATACGCCGTCGACGTCGATACGCTGACCCTTGTCCATCTCAAGCAGCGAATCATTACGCTGCGTGGAGGCCATGTTGTCGAGCGGGTCGCCGGTCGGGCGCGTGAAGCCGAGGAAGTTCCAGAGGTACGGTCCGTTCGGCGGCGTATCGTTGAACGACGGCACCGCATCGGAGCGATCACGCATCTTTTCGATCTGCAGCAGCAGCGTGAGGTTGTCCGAGGCGTTCCACTGAGCCTTGATGCGGCCGTTGACGACGTCGTCACCGCCGGTCGTCGCGCCCGTGCCCGAACCACGCTGACCCGTGACACCCGGAATCGTGAACGGCGCAAACGTGCCACCGAAGATGTTCAGGGTGTTGATCGGTCCGTAGGTCGCGCCGAGCTTGTAGTAACCGTCAGACTTCGAAACCGAACCGACGAGACGCAGGGCGAACACGTCCTGCTGCAGCGGCAGATCGACTGCCGCCTGCAGGCGCTTGGCACCGAAGCTGCCGTAGCCGAGACGGATGTCCGCGCCGAACTCCGACATGTTCGGACGCTTCGTGCGGATATTGACCGCACCGCCCGTCGTGTTTTTGCCGAACAGCGTGCCCTGAGGACCGCGCAGCACTTCTGCACCAGCGATGTCGAAGGTGTCGAGCAGCTGCGTCTGGACGCTCGGCATGACGAAATCGTCGACCTGTACGCCCACCGGCGAGTCCTGGTAAACGATGATGTCAGTGAGACCGACACCGCGCATCGCGAACGAGGCCGCATTGAAGGCCGTGATGCGTGCCGCCGAGAACCCGGGTACCGCAGAGGCGAGGCCGGAAATATCTTTGGCGACCAAACGATCGATATCTGCCGAGGTGACGGCGGACACCGAAATCGGAGTCGTCTGCAAGTTGGTTTCCGTTGCACCGCGCTGAGCAGTAACGGTGATTTCTTCGAGGCGGGTCTCGTCTCCCGTCTGCTGTGCTTGTGCAGCCGCGATGGTCATCGCCATCGCGCTAGCGACCAATACCGACCGAACTGCCACAGTCACGGATCGTCCCTGTGATTTGAGCATCCTGGTTTACCTCAGGTGGTTATGAACTAAAGTTGTCACACGCGACCCGACCCCTACAAAGAGGCAGCCGCACCCAACAGGACTTGAAGTGTGGTACCCAGTTGGAAAAAAATCAAACCGTCCTGTTTTTTTAATTCAGAACTGTTGCGAGTCAGCAACAGATACTTTTTGTTGCCATCAGTTCTAGACTGTCGCCAGCGAACACTAGGAGGTCTGCCGCCATGAGTTACGACTTTCAGGTCAATCCCGCCGCTCCGCCCGACTCGCTCGAGGCCCGGCAGACCCCCATCGATAACGGTCTCGAGATCCCCGATCCCTCGCGCTATTTCTCCGAGGAGTTCATGCGCAAGGAATGGACTCATCTCTGGCCGCGAGCTTGGCTGCTCGCCGGCGTCACCGCGGACGTTCGCGAGCCGGGGGACTACTTCACCTTCGACGTAGGTCACGAGTCGATCATCGTGGCGAAGCAGGACGACGGCAGCATCAAGGCGTTCTACAACGTCTGCCCGCACCGAGCGAACCGCATCGCCCTCAACGACTTCGGCAGCGTGAGCGAATTCACTTGCGCCTTCCACGGCTGGAAGTTCCGCTGCAATGGCCAGCTGAAGGCGATCACCGACGAGCAGACCTTCTCACCGAAGCTCGTCGCACACCGACC
>Ga0075471_10000240_pt1 | contig 30853 bp, 27 predicted proteins | sample DEB19_08_DNA_2_FD_74787 | JGI IMG/M metagenome (GOLD analysis project Ga0075471, IMG submission 74787) | Aqueous microbial communities from the Delaware River and Bay under freshwater to marine salinity gradient to study organic matter... | ecosystem: Environmental > Aquatic > Marine > Coastal ...
TGCCCAGCCGTCATGGCGCATGCTTTCGACAGACCTTACCGCACCGTCATCGCGGTCCGCGATGCGGTGCGGGCAGAGTCGGCCGGCCAGCACCCCGCCGCCACGAGTCGCGGCGAGATCCCCGAGGAGACGATCGATGAAGAAGACCGCCCCGCAGACCACCTCACGCTCTTCACTGCCCCGTGGCCCCGCGGTTCGTGCGCCGCGGAGGCGGCACATCGATCCGACGACATGCGAGAGGGAGTATCTGCCGGAGGAGATCGAATTCATGCAGGCCGTCGAGCGGTACAAGCGGCGCAGCGGCAGGATGTTCCCCACGTGCAGCGAGCTGCTCGAGGTGATTCGCGAACTCGGGTACGTGCGGACGACCGCCTGCTAGAGCGCATCTGTCGTAGCTTGAGTGATGTGCCGGCAAGCCAGAAGATAGGATCGGCGGAAGTTCGACGAGCGTTTGGCCGCCGCGGCCTCGAGCGAGGAGACTTCTGCCGCCCCGGCGGCACTGCCGCCATGCGCCGCGAGCGTCGGGAATGCACGGCGTTTGCCGGCCGTCGAATGGGCTTGTTCGACCGCTGGCAGGCAGCTACGGTCTCCTTCCCCAGGCTGCCAGCCTGGCGTAGTCCCGACGGGTTCTCCCGGTGGGCCCGGGACGCGGGAGCGGTTGGCAGGAGATCGTGGCCGTGTTCACCCATCCGCTCACGCCGATCACCCGGCGCCTCGGGGCCGGAGCGCGGGCTGCTGCCGTGCTGGCCTTCCTGACCGCCTCCGGCTGCGGTTCCATCACGCGCAACGACAACGCCGCCGGCGTGCAGCTGTATCAGCAGGGCAACTATCTCGGGGCGGTGAATCATTTCCAGCAGGCGCTGGCCAAGCAGCCCGGCAACCCCGACTGCTTCTACAACCTCGGGGCCACATACCACCAGCAGGCCAAGCTCTTCGGTCGGCCGGATGATCTGCGGACCGCGGAGCAGTACTACCACCTCTGCCTGGCCCGCAATCCGAACCACGAGGCCTGCCAACGCGGGCTGGCGGTGCTGCTCGTCGAGGAGGGCCGTGGCGGCGAGGCCACGGCCCAGTTGCAGCAGTGGGCCCAGCGCCAGCCGGCCAATCCCAACCCGCAGATCGAGCTCGCCCGGCTGTCCGAAGAGCATGGTGACGTGCGCGAGGCCGAGAACCATCTGGTCGACGCATTGGCGATCGATCCGAACAACCCGCGTGCGCTCGTCGCCCTAGGGCAGCTGCGCGAGTCCTCCGGGCAAACCGCGCAGGCGCTGGCAAACTACAACCGCGCCCTGGCGATCGATCCTCGTCAACCGACGGTGGCGGCGCACGTCGCCTCGTTGAGCGCGACCCAGTCCGGGCAGGCCCGTCTCGCCGCCATGCCGCCGGCTCCCGCGCCGGCGCCGTTCCCTGCCCCCACGCCCACGGGAAACGTGGCCCGTTGACCGCGCCGCGGGCTGTTTTTATCCTGCTCCCGCGGCCGCGGCACGTCGGTCTCGTCAAGTGCCGGGTCGAACTCGCGGGCCTCGAGGAAGTGGCAAAGCCGGGATGGAGAATGTACCTGTGACGGATCGCAGTGTCGGTGCCGCGGCGGAACGCGTCTACAACTTCTCGCCAGGGCCGGCCGTGCTGCCCCTCGAGGTGCTCGAGCGGGCGCGTGACGAGCTGCTCGCCTTGCCCGGAGTCGGCAGTTCCATCCTGGAGATCAGCCACCGCAGCCCGGCCTTCGACCGGATCCTCGAGGAGACGCTCCACGACCTGCGGACGTTGCTGGGCGTGGGGCCCGATCATGAGATCGTTCTCCTGCAGGGGGGCGCCAGCCTGCAGTTTTCCATGGTGCCGATGAACCTGCTGCGAGGTCGCTCCGGCAGCGCCGATTACGTGCTCACGGGCACCTGGGGGGCGACGGGAGCGAAGGAGGCCAGACGCGAGGGCAAGGTGCACGTGGCCTGGGACGGCGGCGGCACCGGGTACGACCGGCTGCCGGACGCTGGAGCGGTGCGGCTCTCCGACACCCCGGAGTACGTGCATGTCACGAGCAACGAGACCATCCAAGGCGTGCAGTGGAAGCACGATCCGGACTTCGGGCCGGCTCCCGTGGTCTGCGATTGCTCGAGCGACTTCCTTTCCCGGCCGGTCGACGTCGCGAAATACGGGCTCATCTATGCATGTGCCCAGAAGAACGCCGGCATCGCCGGCGTCACGGCGGTGATCATCCGGAAGGACCTGCTCGAGCGGTCGCGGGACGACCTGCCCACCATGCTCGACTACCGCACGTTCGTGAAAAACGGCTCGCGTCCCAACACACCGCCAGTGTTCGCGGTGTACGTGCTCGGTCTGGTGTGCCGCTGGCTGCGGGAGACCGTCGGCGGGCTGGCGGCCATGCATCGCCTCAACGCCGCCAAGGCGAAGCTCCTCTACGACGTGCTCGACGCTTCAGGTGGCTTTTACGCCGGCCACGCCCAGCCGTCGTGCCGCTCGGACATGAACGTGACGTTCCGGCTTCCCGACGAGCCGCTCGAGAAGGCCTTCCTCAAGGGAGCGGCCGATCGCGGGCTCGTGGATCTCAAGGGGCATCGATCCGTCGGCGGAATCAGGGCGAGCATCTACAACGCGATGCCGCTGGCCGGCGTCGAGAAGCTGCGGGATCACATGCTGGAGTTTCAGCGGGGGCAGCGAGGCTGACCCTGGGGACTCGGCGGCCCTGCCCGACCGGAACGGAACACTCGGAAACAACGCTCATGCCCTCGATCATCGTGCTCGACACGCTCAGTCCGGACGGCCTGGCCCTTCTCGATGCGGCGGCGGCCAAGGGAATCTCCTACGAGGTGAAGACCGGTCTCTCCGGCGAGCAGCTGCGCGAGGCCCTGGCACGCCACGACGGGGCCATTTGTCGCAGCGGCGTCAAGATCACGGCCGATTCCCTGGCGGGCAACCACCGGCTCAAGGCGATCGTGCGCGCCGGCGTCGGCACGGACAACATCGACAAGGACGCCGCCACGCGTCAGGGCATCGTGGTGATGAACACGCCCGCCGGCAACACCGTCAGCACGGCGGAGCACACGTTCGCCCTCATACTGGCCCTGTCCCGCAACGTCGCTGCGGCGGATGCCAGCCTGCGCGATCATCGGTGGGACCGTAACAAGTTCATGGGGGTGCAGCTCGCCGGCAAGACGCTGGGCATCGTCGGCCTGGGCCGGATCGGCCAAGCGGTCGCGCAGCGGGCGCAGGCGTTCGACATGCGGGTGCTCGGCTTCGATCCGTTCCTGTCGCCGGAACGCGCGGCCGAACTCGGCATCGAACTGGTGGAAACGGTGCGGGGCATGCTCCCGGAGGTCGACTATCTCACCGTGCACACGCCGTTGACCGACGAGACGCGGCACCTCGTGGGCATGGACGAACTCGCGGTGCTCAAGCCCGGCATCCGACTGGTCAACTGCGCCCGCGGCGGCATTTACGACGAAAAGGCGCTCGTCGAAGGGCTGAAGCGCGGCGTGATCGGCGGTGTCGCGCTCGACGTCTTCGAGAAGGAGCCCTGCACCGACAGCCCGCTGTTTTCGATGCCCGGCGTTCTCGTGACGCCGCATCTCGGGGCGAGCACGGAGGAGGCGCAGTCGCAGGTCGCCGTGGAGGGGGTCGGGTTGCTCGTCGACTTCCTGTCCACCGGGGCGATCCGTCATTCCGTGAACTCCAGTTCCATCGATCCGGCGTCGCTGGAAGGTGTGCGTGGATTCCTGGACCTGGCATGGCGGCTCGGCGTGCTGCTGTCGCAGCTCGACGATGGCCCGCCGCGTTCCTGCTCGATCCGATATCGCGGCGAGGTGGCCAGCCGGAATACCCGCCTGGTGACGGCCGCGTTCGCGGCCGGCCTCCTGGAGTCGGCGCTCGAAGACGTGAACATCGTGAACGCCGAGGTTCTGCTGCGCGACCGCGGCATCGAGCTCGTGGAGGAGAGTCGGACCGACCCCGGGGCCTTCAGTTCCGTCGTGGCTGTCGATCTCGTCGCCGGCGATCGTGTGCATCGGGCCGCAGGAACGCTCTTCGGGCATACGATGCCGCGGCTGGTCCAGCTGGAGGGACACCGGCTGGAGGCGTACCTCGACGGCATCCTGCTGGTGTTCACGCATCAGGATGTTCCCGGCATCATCGGTCGCGTCGGCACCACGTTCGGAGGGCTCGGCGTCAACATCGCCCAGATGACCGTCGGCCGTTCCACGCAAGGGGGCGACGCGATCGGCGTGATGAATCTGGACCAGGAACCCTCCTCGGACGCCCTGGCCGCCGTGAGGGTCTGCCCGGGCATCCGCTCGGCCCGCGTGGTCAAGCTGCCCCCCGCCGGCCAGCTGCCCTTCTGGCTGGCGACTGCGACCGCCGCCTCCCGCTCCGCCCGGCCGGGGTGAGTCCCGGAGCCATCCGCCGCTCCGATCGGACCGTCGCCGCGGGGTCGCCGCCGCTCCCGTTTGACGGTGCCGGTGCGGCTCTTCACAATCGGGTCGAGAGGGCGGGCCGCGCGCGGTGCCCTCTCCCTCCCACCGTCCGCCGTGGTCGCAGCGGACCGCGGGCGGGGTGATTTCGCAGCGAAACCGATCCCTTCATACCCCCCGACGTCATGCATTCGCCCCCCCCACGATCAAGGACGCCACTTCTCCTGGTCGCCGTGGCGCATGCCGTGGCCGCGGCGTCGGTGCTTCACGCCGCCGACGATAGGCCGACCGCCCGCGAGATCGGCACGCGCCGCCTGCTCGACGCGCTCGAGGATCGCGAGATGCCCGACGTCGTGCTGTTGGTCCTCGACCGCGTGCAGCAGGACAAAGACTTGTCCGCGGAGATGAAGCAGGAAGTTCCCTTTCGCCGCGCGGAAGCCCTCGCCGCGACCGGGCGGAAGGAGGGCAACGCGGCCCGCCGCAACGAGATCTACGACAGGGCGACGAAGGAGCTCGATGCCTTCCTCAAGGCGGTGCCGGAGGGAGAGAAGGCGATCGACGCCTACCTGCAGAAGGGGAACCTCCTGATCGCCCGCGGCCGGGCGAAGCTCGAGCAGGCAGGTCGGCAGGGAGAGGACGCCAAGAAACTCCGGGCGGAGGCCCTGCCCTTTTTCGAGGCGGCGATCCAGACGCTGGATGGCCCGAAGCGCGAGCCCACCGACGAGATCGGTGCCGTCGCCAATGCCGAGGATGCCGTCCTCAAGCAGCTGCGAGGGGTCGACGCCGCGCTCAAGGAGCTGCGCGGAGACGGCGGCGACAAGGGGCAGGCCGACGCCGACAAGCCGAAGAACAAGAAGACGACGCGGAAGACGGGGTCGCCCAAGCAGATCGCCGACAAGGAGTCGCAGCAGGAGGACTTGCGCGGAAAACTCCTCAGCACGCGGCTGCTGATCGCCGACGCCTTCTACGACAAGGCACAGGCGCTCGAGCCGAAGTCGGACGCCTGGAAGCAGGCGATGGACGCCTCGACCGAGCGCTACGCGGAGCTCTTCACGAAGTACCGTTCGCGCGGAGCCGGACTCTACGCGCGCTACTACGAAGGGCGGAACTACTACGAACTGGGCGACACCACGAAGGCGCTGACGGTGCTGGCGGACATCCGCGGTCTCGATGGCGACGCGGAATTCGTGCCGCGACTTCGGGCCAAGGGCATCAATACGTCGCTGGAGTGCTGGCTGGCGGAGAAGAAATACGACGGCTTCGACGAGCGACTGCTGAAGGCGACACTCGCGCCGTTTCCCGCGGGGTCGCTCGATCACGACGTGCTCGGCATGAAGTACCACGCGGCGAAGCTGCTCGAAAGACGGGCCGCGTCCATGCCCGACTCGGACAAGTCGAAGCGCGCTCCGCTTCTCCGGGACGCCAAGCGGCTCGCCATGGAAGTGGCGAAGGCCAACAAGGATTACGCCACCGATTCGCGGGCGTTGCTGGCCGACTTGGGCAAACAGCTTCCCGACGACCCGAAGGAGTCGTTGCCCGCCACGTTCGAGGCGGCGATGGATGCCGCTCGGGCATCGCTGGCGACGATGCAGGGAAGGCTGGGAGCCCTCAAGCAGGCGGAGGCCGCGAAGGATGCGGCGAAGGTGGAGACGCTTCGCAAGGAGGTCGGCGCCGACCGCAAGAAGATCATCGCCGCCTTGCGAGCCGCCCTGCCGCTGGCCGGGGCGGATGACCTGGAGGCGGTGAACCAGGCTCGTTACCTGCTGTCGTACCTGTTCTACGAGGAAAAGCAGCTGCACGATGCGGCGACGATCGGGGAATTTCTGGTGGACCGGTACCCGAATGCCAAGGGGAGCCGGCAGGCCGCGACGATCGCCATGGCCAGCTGGCAGCAGCTGCAGAAACAGCCAGCGGCGGCCTGGGCCGAGCAGGCCAAGGGACGATCCATCCGGACGGCCGAGATGATCCTGCGGACCTGGCCGGACAGCCCGGAGGCGGCCGATGCCGCCGTGGTCGCGATCGCGGCGGCGACCGAATCCCGGGATCCCGACCGGATCGCGGCCATCGTGGACAAGGTGTCGGCATCGGCGCCGCGGCGGGCGGAGGTGCTCTTGCGGGCCGGGGGCGGGCTGTGGCGCGAGGTGCAGGAGAAGTCGCGGCTGGAAGAGTCCGCCCGGCCGGCGGCGGCGCAGCTGGCGGCCTGGCGCGGCAGGGCCGCCAAGGCGATCGACGAAGGGTTGGCAGCGCCCCCGTCCGGCACTGCGGTGCCGGTTGCCACGCAGGTGGCGGCTGCGCTCGCTCGGTGTCAGATGGCCATGGAAGACGGCGACAACAAGCGGGTCGCCGCGCTTCTGGAGCACGGCACGTACGGACCCTGGACCGTGCTCAACGGCAAGAACAAGGCTTTCACCGAGGGGCCCCTGGCCACCGCGACCGCGACCGCCGCGCTGCGGTTTTTCATCGAGACCCAGCAGACGGACAAGGCTGTCGCAGCCATGAAGCGGCTCGAGGAACTCGCCGGGTCCGCGGGAGGGGACGCTTCCTCGCGGCTGACGGTGATGTATCAGACGATGGGCAGGGATCTGCAGGCACAGCTCACGAGCCTGGCGGCTGGGCCGAATGCCGCCAGCCCCGAGGCCAAAGCCCGGGCTGCGGCGATCCTGGCCGGATTCGAGAAGTTTCTCGAGGGAGTCGCGCGGGACCCCAAGCCGTCCTCGCAGATATGGGTCGCGACCACCTACTTGAGCCTCGGCTCCGGCCAGGGGTTGTCGGCGGTGGTGCCGAAGGCCAAGGCGGACGGCTACCTCGACCGCGCCACGAAGGTGTACGAGGAACTGCTGGCGAAGGGTGGTCCCGACATCGCCAAATTCGAGCCGGCGATCCGCCTGAAGATGGCGAGCGTCTGCCGGGAGCTGGGCCGGTGGGATGAAGCCCAGAAGCAGATCGACTGGATCCTCTCCGACCCGAAGCGACAGAACACGCTCGAATTCCAGATCCAGGCCGCGGAACTCTTTCAGGAGGCGGCCGCCAAGACCGCCGACAAGCAGCAGAAAGCCGTCTATCTCGGCCGCGCGATCAATGGATACAAGAGGGAGGAGGCGGGCCGCGAGATATGGGCATGGGGGTGGGCCGTGATCTCCAATCGGCTCGAGCCCCAGGCATTCGCGGCTGCCGACGAGAAGGCGCTCGAAGCCCGCGACCGCTTCTACGCCGCCCGACTGAACGTGCTGAAGTGTCGGCTGGAACGGGCGGAAGCCCTGCCGGAGGAACGCGACAAGGAGCTGCAGCGGGCATTCGACTACGTCGGCTTCACCTTCAAGACGCACCCCGATCTCGGCGGCGCGGCGACAGCGAAGCAGTTCGACAAGCAGCTCAAGGAGATCGAGAAGCGGCAGAACAAGCCGGAGCAGCGCGGTCTCGACGGATTGCGGGAGGCATCGGCTCCCGCCGCAGTGGCGGGTTGACGCGGTTCCATGGATGTAGGTTCGGCGCACGACGGTGAGCGAGACGGATTCGAGAACAACGAGGTGCCGGTGAACAAGCCTCCGGCGAAGACGATGATGCGACAGGGTGAAAAACGATCTCGGCACCACCGGAGGCAGACGCCGGCGTGCCTCGGCATGCTCGGGGCGCTGGCCGTGCTGGCGAGTCTGTCGGGGGCGGCGCTCGGCCAGGCGCCCGATCGGGTCCTGCTCAACGACGGGCAGGGCATCACCGGAAAGGTCGCTTCAGTGACGCCGCTGGTGGTGGACGTCGAAGACGTCAATGGCGAGACCCGGAAGATCACGGTCGACAAGCTGCGTGAAGTCCAGTTCGGCACCGAGCCGCAGTCGCTCCGCAGCGCGCGCACCATGCTCTTGAAGGGGCGTGGCAGTGACGCCCGGGACGAGGTGGCCAAGGTCGACAAGGAGGAGCTGGACGGGGCCGAGCCGCTCGTGCTGGCGGAAATGGACTACGTGCGGGCGGCGGCCGCTGGCCGGGCCGTGCTGGAGGCCGGGGGCGACATGAACGCCGCGATCAAGTCGGTGGGCGACTATCTCGCCAAGCATGGCAAGAGCCATCACGTGTTCCAGATGCAAGAGCTCCTCGGCGACCTGATGGCCCGCAGCGGCAAGGCGGAGGAAGCGATCGCGGCGTATTCCGTCTTGGCGAAGGGGCCCGCGGCCATGAAGGTGAGGGGTGCCACGGCCAAGGCCGCCCTGCTGTTGTCGCAGGGGAAGGTCGATCCTGCGCTGGCGGAATTCGAGGCGGCGGTAACGCTCGCGGGGAACGACAAGGACAACGATGCGCAGCGGCGCAACGCCGAGCTAGGCAAAGCGAAGTGCCTGTCGCTCAAGGGCAAACACGATCAGGCGGTCACCGCGATGTCACAGCTCATCAAGGATGCCGATCCCGAGGACAAGGAGTTTCTTTCCAGGGCCTATGCGGGCCTCGGCGGGGTCTACCGGGCCATGGGGGACAAGGATCAGGATGCTTTGATCTCCTACCTCACCGTCGATCTGGTGTACAACTCGCTTCCCGAGAGTCATGCGGAAGCCCTGTACAACCTCGGCGAGCTCTGGGAACGGGGCAGCAATCCGGAGCGATCGCGTGAGGCCCGGCAAAATCTCAAATCGAACTACCCGGCCAGCCAGTGGGCGCAGAAGCTCGGAAATGCCAAATCATGACGTCCGGTACCGCGTGTGCCGCGGCGGTCTCCCGGTCCGCCAGCTTCCCGAGGCAGGCAGAGGAAGGCGGATCGCGGCGCCGTACCGTTCGGCATGCGCTTTCCCCCGGCACTTTGCAGTCCGGTCGGTCGCGAGTCTACTCTGATCTCGGCAATGACATTTTTTGAGGAGAACTTCCATGCTGTGTGGCACGTGTGATGGTGACGGACGGGGACGACGGACGACCGGGATCGCAGTCCTGACGCGGGCGCTGGTCGTCTGCGTATCAATGCTGCCTGCCGCGGCCGCGATGGTGGTGCCGACGGTCATCTGGTCCACTGCCGCCGTCGCACAGGACGACGTGGCCGCCGACGAGCCGGTCGAGAGCGAGAGCATGCTGGAGTTCTACTACAAGGCACTCGGCCTGCGGTACGTGATCGTGTTCTTGGTGCTGTCCTTCGCCCTCGTCGCCCTCCTCGTGATGTGCTTCCTGCAGATTCGCCGGTCCGCATTGATCCCTCCGGGGCTGAGCCAGGCCTTCGAGGCGCACCTTGAGGGCAAGGAGTACCAGCAGGCCTACGAACTGGCCAAGTCGGACGATTCCTACCTGGGCAACGTGCTCGCGGCCGGTATGAGCAAGCTGCAGTCGGGCTACGGTCCCGCGGTCGAGGCGATGCAGGAGGCCGAGGGAGAGCAGGCGATGAAGCTCGAGCACAAGATCAGTTACGTGTCGTTGATCGGCGCGCTGGCGCCGATGTTCGGCCTGCTCGGCACGGTGGACGGGATGGTGAGCGCGTTCATGGTGATCGCCAAGTCGGCGACCGCACCGAAGCCGTCCGAACTGGCGATCGGCATCTCGCAGGCGCTCATCACGACGCTCATCGGGCTGTGGCTGGCCATCCCCGCCATCGCCTGTTTCGCGCTCTTCAAGAACTGGCTCCAGAAGCTCAATGGCGACGTCGACGGCGAGGCGATGCGGCTCATGTCGCGGTTCCAGTCCGTCGGCAAGAAGTGAGCGGCGGCGTTCAACAGGCAGCGTCCGGAGCAGCACACCATGGCACGACGCACGTCAGATCCGTCGAGCACCGACATCGACATGACGCCGATGATCGACATGACGTTTCAGTTGATCACGTTCTTCATGTTCGTCATGAACTTCTCGGAAGCCGAGCAGGATGATCGAATCCAGCTGCCGATGAGCCAGTTGGCGAAGCCCGTCGACGGGCCGGTGGAGAAGCCGATCACCCTCCAGCTCACGAGCGACGGTGCGGTGATCTACGCGGGGGAGTTGGTGGGGTTGCGGGACGTCGGCTCCTATCTCGACCGGGAGAAGTCGGTGATGATCGAGGGGGGCAAGGAGCCGAAGACCGCCACCGTGATCGTGCGTGCCGACGGCGCCGCCAAGACCGGCGAGGTGCAGGAGGTGATCAAGATCTGCCAGGAGAAGGGGTTCGAGCGGTTCGCCCTGCGAGCCAAGTACGATGAAGGACGATAGCCCTGTTTTGGTGACGTGATGGCGCGACGAACATCCCAGCTCTCCGACAAGATCGATATCAACATGACGCCGATGATCGACGTCGTGTTCCAGCTGATGTCGTTCTTCATGTGCTCGCTGAAGATCGTCGCGCCGGAGGGCGACTTCGACATCCGGATGCCGCTGGGACGGTCGGCGAGCAACGTCGTCGACGAGCAGCAGGTGCCGCCGGTGCGGGTGAAGCTGTCCGCGGGCCCGGATGGCGGGCTCGCCGCCATCACGATGAACGGCAATCCAGTGGTCGATTTCACCGAGCTGCAAAAGAAGCTCGTGTCGCTCGTCGGCAACGCCCGTGGGCCGGACTCGCTGGCGGACAAGACGGAGGTGGAGTTCGACTGCGACTACGCGCTGAAATACGCGAACGTCGTGCGGGCCATCACCGCGGTGTCGGGCACCGTGCAGGACGGTCAGATCGTGGAACTGATCAAGAAGATCAAGTTCACGCCTCCGAAGGCCGGCGGCTGATCCGGGCGATCAACGCCGCGGATGGAATTTCTCGTGGACCGTCCGCAGCCGGCTCGCGTCCACGTGGGTGTACCGCTGCGTCGTCGCGATGCTGGCGTGCCCGAGCATCTCCTGCACGTGCCGCAGGTCGACGCCGCCGGCCACGAGATGCGTGGCGAAGCTGTGCCGCAGCGTGTGCGGTCCGATGTCGGTGGGAATCCCGCACGATTCGGCGTGCCGCCGCACGATCTCCCAGATCCGCATCCGTGACAGCCGGTTGCCACGCGCTGAAAGCACCACCCAGGGGGCCGCGACGGCCGTCCGGGCCACCACGGCCCTGCGTGGGCCGTCGATCCAGGCCCGCAACGCCACGATTGCCTTCCGGCCGAGTGGCACGACGCGTTCCTTGTTTCCCTTGCCGCGGCAGGTGCAGAAGCTTTCGCCCAGGTGTACGTCCGACAGCCGCATGGCGGACACCTCCGACGCCCGGCAGCCGGTGGCGTAGAGCAGTTCCAGGAGTGCCTTGTCACGGCAGCCTGATACGGTGGAGGCGTCGGGGCTGTCGAGCAGCCGGTCGACCTGCGCCGGCAAAAGTGTGCCGGGAATCGCGTCGTCCCGGCGGCCGGCGGTCAGCAGTTCCGCCGGGCTCTCGCGCACGACGCCCTCGAGCTGCAGGAACGCGAAGAACGTCCGCAGCGTGGCGGCCTGACGGGCCACGCTCGCGCGGGCCAGGCCTCGCTTGGAGAGCGACGCCAGGTAGTCGCCGAGGTCCCTCACCGTGAGGTCGGCCGGTCGGTCGAGCCCGAGCCATTCCGCGAAGGTGCGCAGATCGCGGGCGTACGCCGCCTGCGTGTTGTCAGAGAGTGCCCGTTCGTGGCGGACGTACCGCAGGAATCGCTGCACGAGGATGCCCGTGGGGCCGGATTCCGTGCCCGCGTCCCCGGGGTGGGTGTCGAGAATGACGCGGCGTGGGCGTCGGCCGCTGGGCGGGGGTAGGGTCATCGTCGAGCCGGCGGGGCCCGGGTCTCCTGCTCCGGTTTCCGTCGGCATTCCGGCCGGCCGTCCCTGAATGGAATTCAGAAAGCGATCGACGAGGACGGTTGTGCGGCCCTGGATGCCGCCGGCCCGCCGTCCCTGGCTCACGCCGGGCAAAAGATTTCGCTCTCCGCCCCGTGGCCCCGGAGGCGGATGCCGTCGACCGTCGGGGCCCGCTCGGCGGCGGCGAGCCACTCGCTCCTCTCCGCGCTCGCGGCCGCGCTCACCGCATGGTGCACGATGTCGGTGGACAGGATATCGCTGGAGAATCGCCTGGACCGTCTTTGCAACGCGGTCGGCCGACCCTCATGGATCGTAGCCGAGGTTGGGCGACAGCCACCGCTCCACTTCGGCGACCGTCATCCCTTTGCGTGCGGCGTACGACTCCACCTGCTCCCGGGTGATCCTGTCCACAGTGAAGTAGCGGCTGTCGGGGTGGGCGAAATAGAGGCCGCTCACGCTGGCGGCCGGCAGCATCGCGCAGCTTTCGGTCAGGGACAAACCGGCGGCCCGCTCCGCGTCGAGCAGCGAGAAGATCGACCGCTTTTCGGTGTGGTCCGGGCAGGCCGGATAGCCGGGAGCGGGGCGGATGCCCCGGTACTTCTCGTCGATCAGATCCTCGGCCGACAGGCTCTCGGCCCGGCCGTAGCCCCACTCCCGCCGTACCCGGGCATGCAGCCACTCCGCGAACGCCTCGGCGAGCCTGTCGGCCACCGCCTTCACGAGGATCGACGAGTAGTCGTCGTGCTCGCGGTCGTAGCGACGGCACAGCTCGTCGCAGCCATGCCCGGCGGTGCAGGCGAACGCGCCGACGTAGTCGCGGCGGCCGCTCTCCAGAGGGGCGACGAAGTCGGCCAGCGCGTGGAACACCTCCTGCCCCTTCCGCTCCCACTGCTGCCGCAGCGTGTGCAGCCTGGCACATTCCTGCGTGCGTGTGTCGTCGGTGAACAGCACGATGTCGTCACCGACAGAGTTGGCGGCGAAGAATCCGTAGACGCCACGGGCGACGAGCGATCGATCGGCCGCGATGGCGTCGAGCAGCCGTCGCGCGTCGTCGTACAGCTTCCGCGCCTCGACGCCCACCGTAGGGTCGGCGAAGATCTCCGGATAACGGCCCTTGAGCTCCCACGACATGAAGAACGGCGTCCAGTCGATGAATGGCACGAGTTCCTGCAGCGGCACGCTGTCGAGCCGGCGGACGCCGAGGAATTCGGGCGTGTCGATCGTCGTCGTCGCCCAGTCTGCGGTCCAGCGGCGGCTGCAGGCCGTCTGGTAGGGCACGAGCTTGGCCTGCTGACGCTGCCGGAAGTTCTCCACGTCGCGCTGCTGGGCGGCGCGGTTGCTGGCGGCGAACGCGGCGCGGTTGGCGGGGTTGAGCAGCTTTTCCACGACGCCCGCGGCCCGCGAGGCGTCGTTGACGTGGACGACGTCGCCGGAATACTTCGGGGCGATCTTCACGGCCGTGTGCCGGGCAGACGTCGTGGCGCCTCCGATCAAGAGCGGCAGAGTCAGCCCTGCGTGCTCGAATTCCTGGGCCACCTGCACCATCTCGTCGAGGCTCGGGGTGATCAGGCCGCTCAAGCCCACGATGTCGACCCGCTGGGCCCTGGCCTCCTCGATGATCTTCGCGCAGGGCACCATGACGCCGAGGTCGACCACCTCGTAGCCGTTGCAGCCGAGCACCACGCCGACGATGTTCTTGCCGATGTCGTGTACGTCCCCCTTCACGGTCGCCATCAGCACCCGGCCTCGGTTGGATTGCGCGGCGCCCTGTGCCTTCCGCTCCTCCTCCATGTAGGGCAGCAGGTGGTTGACCGCCCGCTTCATCACGCGGGCGCTCTTCACCACCTGCGGCAGGAACATCTTGCCGGCTCCGAAGAGGTCACCGACGGTCTGCATGCCCCGCATCAGCGGCCCCTCGATGATCTCCAGGCTGCTGGCGTACTGTGTGCGGGCATCCTCGATGTCCTCCTCGACGTGATCGGTGAGGCCCTTGATGAGCGCGTGCGCCAGCCTGCCCTCGACGTCGAGGCTCCGCCAGGCGTCGGCGCGGGCGGCGTCGGCGGGGTCGCGCTTCTTCACAGTCTCCGCGTACTCGATGAGCCGGTCCGTGGCATCGGCTCGGCGGTCGAAGAGCACGTCCTCGATCCGCTGCAGAAGATCCGGCTCGATCTCCTGGTAGACCGCCAGCTGGCCCGCGTTCACGATCCCCATCTCCATGCCGGCGTGGATCGCGTGGTAGAGGAAGGCGGAGTGCATCGCCTCGCGAACCACCTCGTTGCCGCGGAACGAGAAGGAGATGTTGCTCACGCCCCCCGACACCTTCACCAGCGGCATCGATTCCTTGATTCGCCGCGTAGCCTCGATGAAGTTGAGGGCGTAGCGATTGTGCTCTTCGATGCCGGTGGCGACCGTGAGAATGTTGGGGTCGAAGATGATGTCCTCGGGCGGAAAGCCCGCCTGCTCCGTCAGCAGCCGGTAGGCCCGCTGGCAGATCGACACGCGGCGTTCGACGTCCGTCGCCTGCCCCTCCTCGTCGAAGGCCATGACCACGACCGCGGCGCCATACCGGCGGATCGTCCGCGCGTGATGCAGGAACGGCTCCTCCCCCTCCTTGAGGCTGATGGAATTGACGATCCCCTTCCCCTGCAGGCATTTGAGTCCTGCCTCGAGCACCTCGAACCGGGAGCTGTCGACCATGACCGGCACACGCGCGACGTCCGGCTCGCTGGAGAGCAGCGTGAGAAACTTCGTCATTACCGCCGGGCCGTCGAGCATCCCCTCGTCGACGTTCACGTCGATGACGTTGGCGCCGTTCTCCACCTGCTGGCGGGCGACGCCGAGAGCCTCCTCGTACCGCTCTTCCTTGATGAGGCGGGCGAAGGCCCTCGATCCGGTGACGTTGGTCCGCTCGCCGATGACGGTGAAGCTGGTCTCGGGCCGGATCTCGAGCATCTCGAGCCCGGAATACCGCGACCGCCGCGGCGGTGGCGCCGGTATGCGCGGCGGGTGCTTCCACACCGCCTCCGCGATCGCCTTGATGTGGGCCGGCGTCGTGCCGCAGCAGCCGCCGACGATGTTCAGCCAGCCCTCCCGGGCGAACTCCCCGAGCACGGCCGCCATCGATTCCGGCGTCTCGTCGAAGCCGCCCAGGGCGTTGGGCAGGCCCGCGTTGGGATAGCAGCTCACGAACCGCGGCGTGATCCGCGACAGGTCGGCCAGGTGGGTCCGCAGCTTCTCGGCGCCGAGCGCGCAGTTGAGCCCGATGCTGACGAGGTCGAAGTGCTCCAGGCTCGTCCAGCACGCCTCGACCGTCTGGGCGGAGAGCGTGCGGCCCCCTTCGAACACGGTAAAGGACGCCATCACCGGCAGCCGCACGCCGGTGTCGGCGAACACCTGCTCGATGGCGTAGAGGCAGCTCTTGAGCACGAGCGTGTCGAAGGCCGTCTCGGCCAGCAGGATGTCGACGCCCCCTTCGATGAGCGCCTCGACCTGCTCGCGGTAGGCCGCGACCATCTGGTCGAACGTGACGTCCCGGTGGCCGGGGTCGGCGACGTTGCCCGAGATGGAGAGCTGCTTGTTGGTGGGGCCTATCGATCCTGCGACGAACCGCGGCCGGTCCGGTGTGGCGGCCATGGCGGCGTCGACCGCCTCCCGGGCGAGCTTGGCGGCGGCCAGGTTCAGCTCCCGCACCCGGTCGGCCAGGCCGAAGTCGGCCAGCGCCACGCTCGTCGCGCCGAACGTGTTGGTCTCGACGATGTCGGCGCCCGCCTCCAGGTAGGCGGCGTGGATGCCGCGGATCGCATCCCCCTGCGAGAGCACCAGCACGTCGATGCAGTTCTTGAGATCCCGCGGGTGGTCGCGGAACGGCTCGCCTCGGAAGCCCCGCTCGTCGAGGCCGAGGGCGTGCACCATGGTCCCCATCGCTCCGTCGAGGACGACGATCCGCCGGGAGAGCAGTTCGAGCAGGGAGGCGGTGCGGGCTGCGGTAGGCATGCGGGAGGGGGGCGGTGATGCGGCGGCAGAATTCTGCCTGGGGGCGGCCCAGGCAGGAAGACCCACCATCATCGGTGAAACCTTCCCAGCCGGACAATACTTCGCCGACGTATCATAGGCGATTGGGGGAGAGAGGTGTCCTGCGGCACGCATGACGGCCTCGATCGCGGGTGGCCCCGGCCGCGTGGCTGGGGGTGCGACCGTCGGCGGCGGTGTTCAAGGGCCGCGCGGCGTCGCGACGATGGAGTGGCCATTGACCCGCGACAAGCCCCGCGAGACCGTCGTGCCATGGAGGTGATCGCCCGCATTCCCCGCCTACACGAGGAGGTCGGGATGCACCGCGACCGGGCACCGGCGGAAGGGCCGGCGGCAGAGCGGCCGGCGGGGCCCGCGGCGGCGACGGACTCCTGCCAGCCGGTTCGGCTGCCGGCCGCAGGGCGATCGCGGTCCGGGCGGTCAGCTGGGGAGGGCCGGGCCGGAGCTTCGCTCTTCTCTCCGACGATTCTCGGGCTGGCGATGGTGGCCGCGGCAGTCTGGACCGCAGCCTATCGCAATGAACGGCTGCGGGCGCTCGAGCAGCGGCCGCCGCGGATGGCTATGGAGCCACCGATCACGGCTGGTCCGGACCGGAGCCTGACGCCATGAGTCGTGGCACCGGAGCCCTCGACATGATCGACCGCGGCTTCCTGCGGCGCTACGCCGCCGTCGTGCCACACGACGTTGGTACGGCCGTTGGCCTGGCTGTCGAGCACTCCGCCCCGCAGCAGAACGTCGCGCATCTGGTCATGCCGCCAGCGCTGTCCGACCGTCACGCACAGCCGCCCGATCCGCCGCCCGACGCCCCGCTCGTGGACCGGCTGCTCCATGCGGCCCCGGAGGCCTGGGAGGCCGTTGCGCATCGGGTCGAGGATGCTCACCGCGACGGCGCGACGGTGATCGCGGTGGCCGGCACGCGTCGTGGCGAGGGGAGGACGACACTCGTCGAATGCCTCCGACGCACGCTCACGGCCCGGGGCAGACGCGTCGACGTGGTCGCCCGGCCGCCGTGCGCCGGGCCGGATGACGGTGGGGCGATCGTGTTGGTCGATGCGGGCGTGTGGTTTCCCGGCGGGCCGTTGCGGCGGGCGGCACTCGAGCGGGCGAGTCTCGGCTGCCACGCCGCGATCCTCGTTCGGCGGGCCGGCCAGCCGGAGTGTCCCGCCCGGGCCACCGCGATCGAAGCCGTCGGCCTGAAGCTCTTGGGGGAAGTGCTCACGATGGTGCCGACGGGCGGAGCCGTCGAGGCAGGCGGGTGAATCCTGGGGAAGACGATGAGCATGCGGGAGAGAAGCGAGTCGCGAGCAGCCGTACGGCGGCATCCGCCCCGGTTCACCGCTGCGCAGGGCGCGGCCGTGGCCAAACTCGCCTACGCAGCCGAGCACCGGGCCGCGGTGGCGCTGCTCTGCGGGCCGGCCGGCGTGGGCAAGACGATGCTGCTCGAGCACGTGGCCGCGGCGGGGCTGCCGGGGTCCCGCCGCGTGAAGCTCTTCGACGCCGGCGAGGCTCTCGCGACGCATGGCGACGGCCTCGCTACGGAGGGCGTCGTCGAGGTGCTGTTCGTCGACGAGGCCGATCGTCTCCCCGGGGCCGACCTCGTCGCCTGCGTGGAGTCGTGGCGGCGGCGCTGGCCGGATGTCGCGATCGTGCTGGCTGGTCAAGGCAGGCTGCTCTCGCTGTGCAGTGGCGATCGCCGACTCGAGTCGCTGGTGCGGCTGCGGATCACGCTGCCCACGTTCAGCCTGGACGAGACCCGTGATCTGCTCGGGCCGCTGTTCGCCGACGCGGGAGCCGATGGGGCGATCGCTTGCGATGCCGACGTCGTGGAGACGATTCACGAGATCGCGGGGGGTGTGCCGGCCGTGGCGCTCTGGCTGGCGGACATGGCCCGCGTCCTGGCGGCAGGCGAGGCCGAACATCGTCTTTCAGCTGACGACGTCGAGGCGATCCACCGACGGCTTTGCCTGCATGCGGCCTGATCTGCCGCCCATGTCGACGGGCAGGCCAAGATCAGGCCGACTCATCCGCCACCCGAGCGAGATAGGCCTGCACGGAATCCGGCGACGGTTTCCCCGGCTGGCGGCCGGGTGCGAACGCGGCCGGGTCGAGCGCCGGGCTGCGGCCGGTCATGAGATCGGCCAGCAGCACCGCAGTGCCCGTCGACTGATGGAGGCCGGCGCGGAAGTGCCCTGTCGCCACGAAGGCATTGCTGTAGCCCGGGATTCGGCCGATGAAGGGAAGCCCGTCGTTTGAACCGGGCCGCAGGCCGGCCCACGACTGCTCGATCACCGCCTCGGGCAGTGGGCCGAGAAGCCGGTGCGCGAAGTCGAGCAGCCGTGCGATGGCCTCCGGCGTCGTGGAGGGCGCAAAGCCGGCGTCCTCGATCGTGGACCCCACGAGCAGTCGGCCATCGGTCCGCGGGACGAAGTATTCGAGCCCGACGTTGACGACGCGGCCAAGCCGCTGCACGGGGAGACGCAAAAGCGCGATCTGTCCGCGGATGGGCCGGGTCTCGATCCGCAGTCCGAGCGGCTCCGCCAGCCGTCCCGACCAGGCTCCGGCCGCGAGGCAGAAGGACTCGGCGGTCACCTGCGTCTCGCGTCCCGAATGCCGGATCACGGCAGCCCGGATGCGGCCGCCCGCCTCGTCAAGACGGGTCACGTCGGCGTCGGTGAGTTCGACCCCGCGCGCCACGCACGAGCGGCGCAGAGCCTCGAGGTGCCGCGGCGGCCGGATCTGCCATTCGTCGGGCAGAAACAGGCCGCTGACGACCGCACCCCTCTCCACCGCACCATGCAAGACGGGCTCCATACGGGCGACGTCCGCCGCCGTCAGCTGGTCACACCGGGCGCCCCGGCCGCGCCAGCGGACCAATTCGTCTTCCAGCCGGCAGACGGTCCGCGCGTCCCCCGCCAGATGGAGGCCACCGCAGCGCTCGAGGCCGTTGTCGACGCCGGTCTCGTCGCGCAGGTCCACGGACCATTGCCGATGGAGGCGATCGCTCCATGCGGTGAGCGCGTCGCCCGGAGAGCTGTCGGGTGCATCCGGCGCCGGAGGAAAGATGCCGGCCGCAGCCCAGGAGGCCGTGTCGCGGGCGGGATCGCGGGCCACGACCCGCACGCGCAGGCCGCGGCCGGCGAGTTCCCGGGCGATCGACAGGGCGATGATGCCGCCGCCGATGATGCAGCAGTCGGTCATGTGTTGGTGGCGATGGCGGGCGTGTCGGCGACGTTCACCCAGACATGCACGTGCGGTGCGCCGCGGAAGTGCCAGACGAAGGCCGGGCCCTCCAGCCGCCAGCAGTCCCAGACCCCGTCGTTTCCGAGGTCGCCGGAGCGGTAGAAGGCGAGCCGGCAGCGGTCGAGCCCGCCCTGGGCGGCGAGGCAGCCGCGCACTTCGTCGCGGTCGCGGGTGCGGTAGGGCTCGAGCAGGATGCCGAGCACCTTCTCCAGTTCCGCCCGCTGGTCGGCCGACAGCTCCGACGCTGGAATGCCTGGCGTCCCGCCGTCCGCCCCTCGGAAGCCGATCGCGTTCTCGGCGGGCATGGTGTCGACAAGCGCCGACGCCCGCTGCTTGCCGTCGAGCATGGCATAGACGCGATTGGCCGCGAGGGCCTGCGGCCAGAAGACGTTGCCGGGATGCTGCGGCCCCTCGTTGAAGCCGCCGGCGTCGTGACCGTAGAAGATCGGACCGCCGAAGGCCACATGCTCGGCGGAGTCGCCGTCGCACCGCAGCGTCATGTGGCGGCCAGTGAGCAGGAACTGGAATTTTCCATCGTTCGCGGGCTCGCCGATGAGCGCGATCGACTGGCTGTGGCCGAAACCGCCGGCGTCGTCCTCGAGCTGCTTGTCGAACCGCGCGTGCCACTCGGGCTCGATGAGCTGCTCGAAGATGTCGCGGATCAGCTGCCGCTGGTCCTTCGTGAAAAAGTCGCCGGCGACCTCGGGGGCCGTCGCGTTCCAGTTGTTGCCCACGCGTGTCCGCAGGAGGCCGAACTTGGGGTGCCGGTAGTCCCACGGGAAGCAGACCACCTCCCGCTGCTTGGGCGTGAGCGAGGCGTGCAGCAGCCCCGCCAGGGTCTCTGCCGTCTTGGGAGTGGCGGCCGTCTCGGCCGCCCACGCCAGCCTGGCGGCGGGCAGTGCGACGGCCCCCGCGGTGGCGCCGGCCAGGAAGCGGCGGCGAGACACGGCGGCACTGGGGGTATCCATGCTCTGGTCTCCAGGGGCTCGGTTTTTGGGGCTCTGGTTCGGGCCGTCGCTCGCGGCTCATCTCCGCAGCTAGAGCCTACGGCATCGCCTACGCGGCTGCCACTGGCACTGCGGGCAGAAAAACGTCGACCGCTGTGCCTGGATGATCCGCTCGATGCGACCGCCGCAGCGTCGGCATGCCTCACCTGCCCGGCCATAGACACGGTGCCGGTGCTGGAACCGGCCGGAGCGGTTGTCCGCGGTCCGGTAGGTCTCGTCGCCGATGGTCGATCCCTCCAGCCTTACCGCCATGGCCAGCAGCCTGCGGGCCGCCACGGCGATCCGTTTCCAGGCGGCGGTGTCGAGGTGGCGGCATGGCGCCCTCGGATCGATGCCCGCCGCCAGCAGGATCTCCGCCGCGTAGATGTTGCCGATGCCGGCGACGGCCCGTTGGTCGAGCAGTGCGACCTTGACGGCGCGGCGGGACTCACCCAGCCGCGAGTGGAGATCGCCCGCGGTGACGGTGAGGCCGTCCGGGCCGAGGCGGTCCGGGCCGCAGGCCGCGTCGAGCTCTCGTTGGTCGACCAGGCGAATCGTTCCCAGCCCGCGCCGGTCCCAGAAGGTCAGCCGCTCCCGGCCCGTGGGCAGGCTGATCACGATCTCCATCCGCACGTGCGGATGCGACGGGGGATCGACCAGAAGCAGCAGCCCGGTCATGCGCGGCTCGATCACCAGCCATTCGCGGTGTGCTCGACCGTGGGGGGCGAGCTCGATCGCGACCCGTTTGCCATAGCGGTGTACTGCCGCGAGCGTACGGCCCGCCAGCCGCCGTCGCAGCGCCCGTGGCGCGGGCTGGGTGGCGATCGGTCGCACCTTCGTCCGTGGGAACGACACCTCCTCGATCCGCCCCCCGGCCAGGTGCGCGATCCCACGGCGCATCGTCTCGACTTCCGGCAATTCGGGCATGATGGGCTGTCGTCGATGGTAGCAGTGCCGTTGCAGGCTACACTAGCAGCACGGCACGCAGCATCCATCTGCTCCCAACGTCGCCCGGCTTCGCACTGCCATGGCATCAGCCTCCTCCGCAACCCCGCCACTCTCGCAGGTGCCCGACAGCCTCGGCCGCTTCGGCCGCTACGGCGGTCGGTACGTGCCCGAGACGCTCTCCGCGGCGCTCGATCAGTTGGAGCGGGCCTACGCCGAAGCGGTCGCCGACCCGGCGTTCGCCGCCGAGCTCGACGCTCTCCTGTCGGCCTTCGTGGGCCGGCCCACCCCCCTGCTCTTCGCGAGGCGGCTCACGGAGATGGCCGGTGGTGCCCGGATCTACTTCAAGCGCGAGGACTTGAGCCACACCGGCGCCCACAAGATCAACAACACGCTCGGGCAGGGTTTACTGGCCATCCGCATGGGCAAGCGGCGGATCATCGCCGAGACCGGCGCCGGGCAGCACGGTGTCGCCACGGCGACGGCCTGCGCGCGGTTCGGCCTGGAGTGCGTGGTCTACATGGGGGCCGAGGACGTGCGGCGGCAGGCGCCCAACGTGCGCAACATGCGGTTCATGGGGGCGGAGGTCCGCCCCGTCGAGAGCGGCTCGCGGACGCTCCGCGACGCCATCAACGAGGCCATGCGCGACTGGATGGGCTCGGTAGAGACGACCCACTACATCATCGGGTCGGTGGTGGGGCCGCACCCCTTCCCGCGGATCGTCCGCGACTTCCAGTCGGTGATCGGCCGCGAGACGGTCGACCAGTGCCGGCGGCAACTCGGCAGGCTCCCGGACATCGTCGTCGCCTGCGTCGGAGGTGGCAGCAACGCCGCCGGCATGTTCTATCCGTTCGTCGATCACGCCGCCGTGCGGCTCGTCGGCGTCGAGGCGGGCGGCCGGTCCGGCAAGCCGGGAGACCATGCGGCCAGCCTGTCCTACGGCAGCCCGGGAATCCTCCACGGGAGCTTGAGCTACGTGCTGCAGGATGCCGACGGCCAGACGTCCGACGTGCATTCGGTGTCGGCCGGTCTCGATTATCCCGGGGTTGGGCCGGAGCACAGCTACTGGCGGGACGCGGGCCGCGTGGAATACACGAGCGTCACCGACGCCGAGGCGCTCGATGCCTTCGACACGGTCGCGAAGCGGGAAGGCATCCTACCGGCGCTGGAGACCTCGCACGCCGTGGCCTGGGCCGTGAAGGAAGCGGCGCGGCGGCGGCCCGACGAGATTCTCGTGGTCTGCCTGTCGGGCCGCGGCGACAAGGACGCCGCCGAGATCGCCCGGCTCCGGGGCCTCGCCACCTGACGGCCGCGGATGGTCCACGACGTTGATCGACCCGGCGCGAGCCGCACCTTCAGTCCAGCGGAAGCCATCCATCCATGACGACCACCGCAGCCACGCCAGCCAAAGTCGAGCAGCTCGCGCAGCTCTTCGCGGAGAGGCGACGAGAGGGACGCCGGGCCTTGGCCCCGTTCGTGACGGCCGGAGATCCCGACATGGAGACGACGCTGGCCGTGCTCGAAGCGCTCGACCGGGCCGGGGCGGCGCTGTGCGAATTGGGCGTGCCCTACTCCGATCCGATCGCCGACGGCCCCGTGATCCAGAGCTCCTACACGCGGGCGCTGGCGGCGGGGTTCACGCTCGAACGTCTCTTTGCGCTGGCGCGGGAGGCCACGAGCCGCGTGCGGATGCCGATCCTGGCGATGGCCAGCTACTCGCTCATCTTTCGGCGCGGCATCGATCGCTTCGTGACCGACGCAGCGGCGGCCGGATTGGCCGGCTTCGTCGTGCCCGACCTGCCGATCGAGGAATCCGACCAGCTCGATGCCGCCTGCCGCCGCGCCGGGCTGGCACTCGTTCGCCTGGTGACGCCCACCACCCCGCCGGATCGTGCCGAGGCGATCGCCAGGAAGTCGACGGGTTTCCTCTACTGCGTCTCCGTGGCCGGCGTGACCGGAGCCCGCACCGAGCTGCCCCCCGGCCTCATCGAGCGGGTCCAGTGGCTGCGGACGAAGACGGACGTCCCAATCCTCGTGGGGTTCGGCATCTCGACGCCGGAGCAGGCCCGGGCGGTCGCCCAGGTGGCCGACGGCGTGATCGTGGGCTCGGCGGTGGTCCGCCAACTCGCGGCGGCGGCCGGCCAGCCCGCCGGGCGGCGCGTGGAGGGGATCGAGCACTCCGTGCGCGAGCTCGCCGCCGCGGTCTCCGGGTGACGGCTCGGCCGCGGCAGCACCGCACGGTCGGCGTGGAGGCATCCTGGTCTCCGCCGGTAGAATGGGGACGGACATCGGCATGCGCGTGTGAGGGCCAGGGAGGCTGCTCGACCATGTTTTCTGCCCGTGACCCGGACGACCTGGATCGTTTCTTCAGGGGACTGACGGAGAACGCCTTCCACGGGCAGCTCGGCGTGGTCGACCCGCCGTTGGTCGAGTACGTGGCGACGCTGCTCGTGCGGTTTATCCGCAGCGACGGACTGCGGGTGTTCCCCTGCCGCAGTGCCGCCGAGCGCGACCGGCTGGCGCGGCTCCTCGACGACACGCCCCCGGACGCCGCCGCCCTCGACGACTACCGACAGATCGGGGACGCCACGCTCTTCTGGACGGGTGTGTATCCGGAAGCGTTGCGCCGGTTTCAGCCGCTCGACTACCGCGCCGTCGGCCGTCGCGCCTACTGGATGGCGAGCACGCTCGAGCCCGAGGACGCCGCGGGGGAACGCCTGCTGCTCGAGCGGCTCAGCAGCGAATACGACGTCTGCGTCGCCGGCCTCGCCGAGGTGCGACGCTGCTGGAACGCTGCCTGACGCCCGTCACACGCTGTCGTCGACGAGTTGTTCGGTCCACGAGGGATGAACGCCGACGGCCGTCACCTCGACCCCCTCGGCCACGAGTCGGTCCACGAGTCGTGCGACCGCCGATCCCGCCGACGGCAGCGTGCAGTCGAAGACATGGGCGTCGACCAGATCCACGTCTGCGACGAGCCGGCGGGCCACGGCCGCGGCGCGTTCGGCCATGCCGTGACAGACGACGCGATGCCGCCACGATCTTCCCGGTGCGATCGTGGCCGGATCGGCGGGGCCGTGGGCCCGCAGCCGTCCCTCGTGCAGCACGGCCAGACTCGTGAAGCAGTCGGCAATACGGGCGTCGTCGATGGCGGCGACGACCGTGCGTCCGGAGAGCCGCAGATCCTCGATGAGGCGTTCGAGCCAGCGGTGTTGAACCGGGTCGAGCCCGCCGAATGGGTCGTCGAGCACGAGCACGGCTGGGCCGTGCAGCAAGGCCCGGCCCAGCAGCAGAAGCTTCCAGCTCCCCTCGGGGAGACGGTCGAGCCGAGCGGCTCCCTGCGTCGCGAGGCCGGCCGCGGCCAGCCCCCGCTCCACCGCCGCCCGCTGCTCCGCGCCGGCCAGGCCGGCGGCGGAGGCGAACAGCGTCAGGAACTCGGCGGCGGTGAGGCCGGGCGGAGGCGGCAGGAGCGGCGGCGCATAGCCCACGACCTGCCGCACCGCGTCGGGGCTGCGGCGCACGGATCGGCCGGCCACCGTGATATCGCCGCCGTGGACGGGGATGGCCGTCGCGATGGCCGCCAGCAGGGAGCTCTTGCCGGCGGCCGTGCGGCCGATCACCGCCAGCGTTTCCCCTGGCGCGACCTCCAGCGAGAGCCGGTCGACGACCATCTGCCCCGACCGCTCGACGATGACGCGATCGCACAGGATCATCGCTGGAACCTCCGGTCACCGCGGTGAGGAGCGGGGAGCGGCGAGGCGATCGGCCGTCATCTCCAGGGCGACGAGCATCCCCTTCGCCTTGTTGAGCGTCTCGTGGTATTCGCTCTCCGGGCTGCTGTCGGCCACGATGCCGGCGCCCGACTGGACGTACGCCTTGCCGCCGGTGATCACCACCGTGCGCAGGGCGATGCAGGTGTCCATCGCGCCGCTGAAGTCGATGTAGCCGACGGCGCCCGCGTAGGGGCCGCGTTTGCGGGGCTCGAGCTCGTCGATGATCTGCATCGCCCGGATCTTCGGCGCTCCCGATACGGTGCCGGCGGGGAGACAGGCCCGCAGCGCATCGAAGGCGGTCGTGCCCGGCGCCAGCCTGCCGGTGACGTTGCTCGTGATGTGCATCACGTGGCTGTAGCGCTCGATCGACATCACGTCGCTCAGCGTCACCGATCCGATCGTCGCCACGCGGCCCACGTCGTTGCGGCCGAGATCGATGAGCATCACATGCTCTGCCCGCTCCTTGGGGTCGGCCAGCAGACCCTCGGCCAGCGCGAGATCCTCCTCGGGGGTGGCGCCGCGCGGCCGCGTGCCGGCAAGTGGCCGCACCGTCACCAGCCCGTCGACGACGCGGACCATGATCTCCGGCGAGCTGCCCACCAGCGTCGCGTCGGGAGTGCGCAGGTAGAACATGAACGGGCTCGGATTCACGACCCGGAGCGTCCGGTAGAGTTCGAGCGGCGGCAGCGAGAACGGGACCTCGAGGCGGCGGCTCAGGACGACTTGGAACACGTCGCCGGCGTTGATGTACTCGATGGCGCGGTTCACGGCCGCCAGGAATTCCTCGCGACTGGAAGCGGCGCGGGCCGTGCCGTCGGTCAGGCAGCGGGGTTCACGGCGCGGGCCGATGTCGGCCGCCGGTGGCCACGAGTCCGGCCTCGACAGCTGCGCGATCGTGGCGTCGATGCGGCGGCACGCCTCGGCGTAGCCTCGGTCCGCGGCGGCCGGGGAGGCGTCCTCCACGTGCGCCAGGACGACGACGTCGAGCGTCTTGGTCGCGTTGTCGAAAACAAGCAGGCGGTCGTAGAACGCGAAGCAGAGGTCGGGCAGGTGAAGGTCGTCCGGCGGCGGCGCCGGCAGCCGCTCGGCATAGCGGACCGAATCGTAGGCCGCGTACCCGATGGCGCCGCACGTGAAAGGCGGCAGTTCGGGCAGCCGGGCCGGCCGGAACGCCGCCATCCGGCGTTCCAATTCGGCCAATGGATCCAGTGCGGTGAACTCCTCGGCATCGCCGTCGCCCCCGGACGACGACGCCCCGGCCGCTCCGCTCCGGCTGATCGTGACCGCCGACCCCCGGGCCTCGAACCGCATGAACGGGTCGGCGCCGACGAAGCTGTAGCGGCCCACCTTCTCGCCGCCGACCACGCTCTCGAAGAGGCAGGCGGACGTGCCGGCGTCGATGCGGGCAAACGCGGTCAGCGGCGTCAGTCCGTCGGCGAACAGCCGACGGTAGACGGGCACGAGGCGATGGGTCCGTGCCAAGTCTTCGAAACGGGACCTGTCCGGAAGGTGCTGCATGGGCGGTCGAGTCCGGGGGGGGCGGACGCGCCGCCGGAACGCTCGTCCAGAGACTAACGGCCCCGGACCATGGCCAACAAGGAGGCCTCCCTTTCCGCCAGCGCTTCCGCCCCGGAAGCGGCCTCGCGGAACACGAGGGCGCCACGTGGGGGTTCCGTCGCTATGATTCAGGCGGCTGGGGTCGATGGGACCCTGCCGCGGTGGAGCGTGTCGAATGAAGTGCCAGCAGTGCGACAAGCAGGCCGTGTTTCACATCACGGAACTCGAAACCGGGGCCGTGCGCGAGGTACACCTGTGCGAGGACCATGCCCGCGCCTACCTCAATCAGGCCGAAGGGGCGGGCGGACCGGAGGCAGCGGAGGGGGGCGTCGCGGGAGGGACCCTCGGCGTGGGCCAGACCGCGGACGAACTCGCGGCGCTCGATCAAAAGGCCTGCGACATGTGCGGCATCACGTTCTTCGAGTTCCGCAACCAGGGGCGGCTGGGCTGCCCGCACGATTACGTCCACTTCGCGAAGGAGTTGGAACCGCTGATCGCGAACATCCACGGTGCGACCGAGCACACCGGCCGCAGGCCGTCGCGGTCGCCCGCGGCGCCCGCCGGTGAGACGGAGGGCACCGAGGAATTGACGCGGGTGATCGGCCTACGACGGGAGATGAAAGACGCGATCGCGTGCGAGGATTACGAGAAGGCGAAAGAGGATCGGGACGCCATCAGGGCCATCGAGGAGCGGTGGATCAACACGGGCCGCGCAGACTGACATCCGCCCGGACGGCTGGCTAGACGTATGAAACTCGACACCCTTACGCAATCGATCGGCGAGTGGCTGCGGGGCACCGGGCCCGAGTCGGACATCGTGATGAGCAGCCGCGTGCGGCTCGCCCGCAACGTCGCGCACTATCCGTTTGTCAGCCGGGCGACAGAGCAGGATCGTGCCGACATCGAGCGTTTCCTGCGGGAGCGGATCGCCGCCGTGCCGGTCGGCAGCACCCTGGAATACATCGACGTCGGCCGGCTGGAGGAGATCGATCGCCAGTTCCTGGTGGAGCGTCAACTGATCAGTCGGGAGCATGCCGACGCACAGGGCGCTCGAAGCGTGGCCATCGATCATCTCGAGCAGGTGAGCCTGATGATCAACGAGGAGGATCACCTGCGGATCCAGTGCATGCACAGCGGCCTCGATCTCCGCGGTGTGTGGGAGCAGATCAAGGTGGTCGACGAACAGATCGAAAAGGTCGTGCCCTACGCATTCCATCCGCGGTTCGGCTACCTCACGGCCTGCCCCACCAACGTGGGCACCGGCATCCGCGTGAGCGTGATGCTGCACCTGCCGGCGCTCGTCATCACGCGGCAGATCGACAAGGTCTTTCGCAGCCTCCACAAGATCTCGCTCGCCGTCCGCGGTCTCTATGGCGAGGGGTCGCAGGCCATGGGCGATTTCTATCAGATCTCCAATCAGACGACGCTCGGAAAGTCGGAGGAGGAACTGGTCGAGCAGGTCGGCGACGTCGTGCCCGTGTTGATCGACTACGAGCGTCGGGCTCGTGAGTTCCTGGTGCGGGAGACGGAGCAGAACGTCCACGACCAGGTGAGCCGGGCATACGGCATTCTCCGCACCGCCCAGACCATCAGTGCCGAGGAGACGATGCAGCTCCTGTCTCGGGTGCGCATGGGCGTGCTGCTCGGCTTGATCGGCGACGTGAAGATCGCGGACATCAATTCCTTGCTGGTGCGGACGCAGCCAGCCCACCTGCAGAAGCTGCGCGGGATCGAGCTCGATACCAAGGACCGCAACATCGAACGGGCCCGCTACCTGCGGCAGCACTTCGAGGCAGGCGGTGCCGGCGGGAGCGCGAGCGTCAACTGACGTGGTGCGACGTCTCGCGGGCACGCGAGCCCGTCAGGTCTGGCCCGAAAGTGTGCGGCGCAGCGGAGCGACGACCGGCGGCGGGACGAACTTCAAGAGCGCGGCATCGTCCGCCAGCGGCGTGATCTGCTTGAGCAGCGACGACGAGATGTGCGAATACTGCGCATCGGCCATCAAAAAGACCGTCTCGACGCCGGGGTCGAGCTTGCGATTGGCGAGCGTCATCGTGAACTCGGCGTCGATGTCGGTCAGGGATCGCACCCCGCGCAGCAGGACGTCGGCGCCCTGCTGCCGCACAAAAGCCACCGACAGGCCGCTGAAGAGTGCGACGGCCACGTTGGGCAGCGTGGCCACCGACGCCTCCACGAGCCGTACCCGTTCCTCGAGCGAGAAGATGGGCTGCTTCTCGGGATTGATGCCGACGCCGACCACGATGCGGTCGAAGATGCGGCTGGCCCGTTGGATGACGTCGAGGTGGCCGAGGGTTATCGGGTCGAACGATCCTGTGTAGACGGCGGTGTGGCCGGGGGAGGTGCGGGCGGTCACGGCGATGTTGGCTCCTGGGACGGGGGTGGGCGCACCGGGACGGCGCTGCGGCCCTCGTCACGGGCCGGCACCGCTCCCGCTGGGCCGCCGGCCGTAGGCTGGTGGCATCCTGACGGACAGCCGATATCGTAAGGGAAGTTGCGGCGGAGCGAATGACCGCGTGTCGGAGGCAGGGATCCCGTGGTAAAGCTGGTGGCGATCGTGGGCATGGTCATGTCGGGGCTGGTGGCGATCCTGTTCATCGCGGACCTCGCCGCCAAGTTTCCCTTCGGCCGGATCAGTGTGCCGGCCGACGTCGGCTTCGTGCTCAGCAGCCTCCTCCTGGCCTACCTGAGCTGGTCCGTCATGGAGAGGCCGCGCGTCACTCGCGGCAAGCCCCAGGAATGAGGAACCCCACGGGCGCGGAGTGCGGATTCAGGCCGCCTTGAGCACCGACCTGCTCCACGGCCGCCGTGCAGCGCCCGTGATGAGGTCGGGCAGCGTCGAGAGGGCCGCCACCTCCACGCCACCGCGTCCCTGCGAACGCGCCCAGGCTTGCCAGCGATCGAGGCGATCCCGGATCGAGGCTGGGCTGGGGGTCGTGCCGGCCAGATCGACAATCGCGAGGCCCCCCGGTCGCGGGCGGTCGGAGCACGCCCAGGGCAGGATGCGGCCGATCAGCCCGGGGGGCGCGGCATCCGCGGCCGTGGCTTCCCAGAGCCCCCAGAGGATGCTGCGGCAGGGCCATCCGGTCGGTGCCGGGCGGCGCACGCCGCGCGACACGGATTCGAGCCGGTCCCGCAGCACCACCCCGATTCCGGCATCGACGAGCATGCGTCGGCAGTCGTGCGGAAGTGGGTCGCGAATCCACGCCGTGTCGATGGCCGGCGACGCCGCGTTGGCCGCGGCGAGCAGTCCGCGTAGCGTCCGTCGCGACTGAAGGCCGCCGGCAGGGACGAGGATCGCCGCGCGGTGGGCGGAGGCCGTTTGGGCGAGACGGTCCATCACGTGTGGCAGCCGTTCGACGGTGACCGCCCAGGTGACGCACGTCGTCTGCGGCGCTGCGTCGAGGCAGGCAGCCATCTGCCCTGCCGAGAGGCTGGCGGGCAGCGGGCAGCAAAAGACCAGTGTGGTCGGCAGCGGCGATCGCTCCATGACAACTCCCCTATCTTGCCCGGCCCGCCGCCGGAGGCCGGCGAACGTGCACCCTCGGGGAGTATCGTCGCGTGTTTCCGCGGGGCTGGAATAATCCCGGAACGTCAGGAGCAGTCGTTATTTCTCGCCATTTCCCACGCCGCCATGGCAGCCACGAGGCTCTCGCCGACCGCCGCCTCCGCCTCCACCGTGGGGGGCACGCCGAGGCTGCGGAGTGTGGCCGACGTGATCGGGCTCAAACTCGCGACCTTCCAGCCTGCGAGCCTGGGGCCCAGCAGCCGGACGGTGGATTCCGCGATCAGCGAACTGGTGACTGTCACCCAGTCGATCGGAGCCTGGCCGATGGCCGCCGCCCCGGCGGCATCGAGCGCTGCGATCGGTTGGCTCGAGTAGCCGCAGACCTCGGTGACGTCGTGCCCACAGGACTCCAGGTGCGTGCGCATCACGTCGCGGCCGCGGTTGGCCCGCACGATGAGAAAACGCGAGCCGGGTGGCGATCGTCCCAACGCCTCCGCGACGGCTTCCGAGCGAAACAGCTCCGGAGTCAGGTCGCAGACGAGCCCTGCGCTCTCCAGTTCGGCGCGGGTCGCGGGGCCGATGGCCGCCAGCCGCGCCGTGCCCAGGCCACGGCCATCGAGCCCGGCCTTCCGCATCCTGCCGACGAAGTTTCGCACGCCGTTCACGCTGGCGAACACGATCCAATCGAAGGTGTGCGCCTGCCTGATGCAGGCA
>Ga0075471_10000241_pt1 | contig 30760 bp, 41 predicted proteins | sample DEB19_08_DNA_2_FD_74787 | JGI IMG/M metagenome (GOLD analysis project Ga0075471, IMG submission 74787) | Aqueous microbial communities from the Delaware River and Bay under freshwater to marine salinity gradient to study organic matter... | ecosystem: Environmental > Aquatic > Marine > Coastal ...
TAACTGCGTCGTCATCGGCTCAGGCTATTACTACCAATAACACCACTATTCTTATCCGCGCTGCCAAGAACGGCGTCACGATTGCGGAAAGCGAATCACAGGCTACGACCTCAGGAACGGGCCGAAACGAAAACTTCTATTCTCAGGCGATTGTTGAGCTAGCGACTAACGACTACTTAGAACTTTGGATCGCAAATGCGACCAATGCCAATAACTTGCTAGTCACTGAATTAAATATGATTGTTGAGGCGTTGAACTAAGGGGGCTTTATGAGTTCGATTGCGGCAGTGGCCGACGGTTTTCAAAAAGGAATGTTTCAAGTCATCAGCCCGGGCGTTAGCCAAACCCTCACGGTTGGCGCGTCAAGCGTTCAAGCCGCAGCATTTACGGAAGGCGTGACCATTGTTCGCCTTTTCTCAACGGTCGACGCTTGGGTTGCCTTTGGTTCAAACCCCACGGCAGCAGTCGAGGGCTCAAGCTCGCTCTTTCTCCCGGGCGGCGTAGTCGAATACTTTGAGCGTAAAGAAGGCGAAAAGCTTGCTGTCATTCGCAACACCGCAAGTGGGAAGCTTTACATTACCGAAGGGAGCACGTCATGAGCGGCGTCGGTCTTGGCGGCGGCTCTTGGATTGGCGCAGCAGCAGGTGGGCCTATTCTTGGCACTCCCGCCACGTTTGCAGGGTTTGACGATACCGGCACTCTCTCAAGCGTTCCAGGCTTTACGTTTGATGATACGGGCGCGCTTCAAATTGGAGCGCAGAACTCAATCACGGTCCCGGCAGGGATTACCGATTACATTTCAATCGGGATCTCTCCCACGGTCTCTAATCCGGGATTGACGAACCTGACTGGGGTTCAACTCAACTCGCCGATCAATCAAACGGTGACGAATTATGCTCCGTTCCAAGCTTACGGTTACGGGACGGCCGCACCGACGAACTTTACCGGCTATCTTTCCCAGCCCGGTTATTCAGGCACGGGGACGAACGCAACGCACTTCTTTGCAAGTGGATCGTTTGCCGTCTCTGGAACGCTCAAGGGGTTTGATTTCTCTGCCTCGTCAAATGCTGCAAGCATTTACGGCCTAAGCGTTACCCCAAGCGGGAGCGCAACTAATTTCACGGGCGTTAACCTTCAACCCTCAGGCACGATTACTAACGTCAAGGGACTAGCGATTGATCTCAGCGGCTGCACGAGCTCAACCCGAAAGACGGGCCTTGAGATTACTGAAGGCACTTTGGCGTCGGGTGTCACGTTCTCGACAACCTCAAGCCTTCCGACGCTTGTGGACTCTGGAAACATTATCCGACCGATCTTTGAGGTAAAAGCAGGCAGCCCCATTACGGGTACGGACGTACTTCTTTCAAACCTTGCCGGGTTTATGGACATTAAAGACAACTACTCCGGGTCTGTTCTTGGCCTTGGCGTGGCGTCTGTTGGCTTTGTGTCTCAGGTTGCTGTGGCAGCAGGAAAGACCGCAAGTAATGTCAGTATGCTGACAGCGGGGCTTGCGGTTGATGTGTCAAGCGGAGGTGGAACCATCACGGATGCTCACTTGATCCGTGGTTTTGCTGCGAACTTTGGCGGAACGCTAAACATTGGCACGATCTACGGTCTGCAGATTGAAAACGGGATCTCAGCGCTTGCTACGACTGCCTTCGGGATCTCGGTTGATGACCAAGGAACGGAGAACTATCTGCCACGCCTTGTCGTCTCAGGCGGAACCAAGACTGTCAGCAGCTCAGACGTTGCTATTGACATCAACGACGCAAAGGCTTTCCGGCTTGGCCGCGTGACGACTGCTCAACGTCTCGCTATGACTCCGCTTCAGGGTCTCTTAGTGTTCGACACCGACACGAGCAAACCCTATCACGCAGACGGAACGTCCTGGAATCAAATCTAATGACTGAGCTTCAAGCAATCCAACTTCTCGTGGAAGCAACGCGAAACCTTCAGGCCACGCGCGACCAGCATCAAGCAATCATTCAAGCGCTCGAAGTGCTTAAGAAACTAGTGGACGAAAAAGCTCAAGCAACCTAGCGTTTAGGGCATGATTGTTCATTGCCCGCACGATGCACTCGTCTCGGTAAAAGAGCTTAAGCCTCATCCAAAGAATCGAAACAAACACCCAAAAGAGCAGATTGAACGGTTAGTCCGCATCCTTGAATATCAAGGCTGGCGATACCCGATCAAAGTCTCGAAGCTTTCGGGATTCATCACGAGCGGACATGGGCGGCTTGAGGCTGCGCGGCATCTCAAACTCAAAGAGGTGCCTGTGAGCTTTCAAGAGTACACCGACGAGGCGCAGGAATACGCAGACCTTCAGGCCGACAACGCCATTGCGTCATGGGCCGAGCTCGATTTCTCGGGCATCAATTCGGACATCGTGGACCTTGGGCCAGACTTTGATTTGGGGTTGCTGGGTATTCGTAATTTCACATTAGACGCTTTTGATAAAGTGGAGGAGGTGAATCAAGGCGATGAATCGTCGGAGTGGGTTGGGATGCCCGAGTTTAAAGAGGGCGAGAATTACATAAAATTGACGTATATTTTTGCCTCAGCGGCAAATCGGGACCAATTTATCCAAGAAAATGAAATCCAAGTTGATACAAAAAGGAATGATAACAACTGGATATGCTACAAGTAAGAACGCCTGTTTACATTATTTCGAAGGGTCGGGCTTACAACCCGATGACAGCCAAGATTTTTTTAAAACATGGTGTTCCATTTACGATTGCGGTTGAGCCTCAAGAGTTCGAGGACTACGCAAAAGTTATTCCAGAACGATTCATTGCAAGGCTTCCATTTTCTAATTTAGGACTTGGCTCATATCCCGCTCGAAATTGGTGTTGGGAAGACAGTAAGTCTAAAGGGTTTTCTCACCATTACCTTTTCGACGATAACATTCAGTCGTTCGCTCGTCTCAACGGTGGAAATCGTAAATACAATTACGACCCAGCGGAAGCCCTCAAAGCACTTGAGGACTTTGCAGATCGGTTTTCAAACGTAGCCATTGCAGGTTTCAACTACGCAGGTTTTGCGATGAAAACGACAAAAAAGCCTTTTACCATCAACACCCATGTTTACAGTGGAATGAGGATTAGGAACGATTTGCCGTATCGCTGGCGGCTTAAATATAACGAAGACGTGGACTTGTGCCTTCAGGCTTTGAACGACGGCTGGTGTACGATTCTCTTAAATGCTTTTCTTATCGACAAGACTTCAACTGTTATGAAGATGAAAGGCGGCAATCAGACCGAACTTTACCAAAACAATGACGAAAAAAAGAAAGCCTTAAAAAGCTATTCTCTGCAAAAGGTTTGGCCTCAATACGTAAAAGTTGTTCGGAGATTTGGTCGTCCGCACCACTTCATCAGTTGGACAAAACACTTTACTCAACCATTAAAGAAAGTAAAAGCGAATGGCGCGGCCTCGTAAACCTGTCGACGAAAACCTGCTGCGCAAACTCGCGGCGATCCATTGTAACCAAGATGAAATGGCGTCTATTCTTGGTGTCTCGGTTGACACCTTGCAGCGTCGTTTTGCGGCGCAGATAAAAGCGTCTCGCGACGAGGGCAAAATGTCCCTGCGCCGGAAGATGTGGGAAATGGCGCTCAACGGTAACGTGTCGCTTTTGATTTGGTTATCAAAGAACGAGCTTGGCATGAGCGACCGCGTGGAAGAGAAAACCGAGGTTAAAGCGCAAGTGCAGCAAATCGAGTACGTCGCAACGTGGGGCGGAAAAACCGAGGAGTCTGACGGGAAGTGAGAACTATTGCCGCGCTCTTTGTAGAAACTAACGGGCCATATTTTGGAGTTGAAAACGTTGACCCTTGGGATGTGTTGCGTGATGCCAGAAATTATAAGGGTCCGCATCCCGTCGTAGCTCATCCCCCGTGTCAATTATGGGGCCGCTTTGCAAAAATTAATTTTAAGCGTTGGGGCGGAGAACACAATAGACCAGGAAACGATGAAGGATGTTTTCAGTCTGCGCTTGAAAATGTCCGCAAGTATGGCGGTGTTTTGGAACACCCAGCATTTACTTACGCGTGGGAAAAATACGGATTGATGAAACCCAAAAAAATTGGATGGAACCAAACCGCTTTGAATGAATGGGTCTGTGAGGTTTGGCAGTCCGCTTATGGGCATCTCGCAAGAAAAAGAACATGGCTTTTTTATCACGGGAAAAACGCGCCCTTTGATCTTTGTTGGGAACGAAAAAACGGCAGTCATCAAATAGGTTTTCACGACCAAAGAGGGAAAGAAAAAAACAAGCCGACTTTGAGCGGAAAAAAGGCAAGCGAGACCCCGAAAATGTTTCGTGATGCCCTTTTAGAATTAGCCCGTCACGCATGAAAGCCATTCTCAGACTTTACGAGCCCCACTCGGCGCAACTTGCTTTCCATCAATCGAAGGCTCGTTATCGCGTAGCCTCTTGGGGTCGGCAGTCTGGGAAGTCGACCGCTTGCCTGAATGAGCTCGCAAAGCGCGCATGGGAAAACCCCGGGCACGTCTATTGGTTTATTTCCCCCACGTTCGATCAAGCCAAGGGACAATATCGCAGACTTGTCGGTATGCTCATGGGTTGTCCCGAGATCATGCTCAAAAAGAATCAGACTGAGCTGCGGGTGAAGTTTATCAACCAAAGCGAGATCGTCTTTAAGTCTGGCGAGGTTGGGGAAAACCTTCGCGGTGCGACCCTTCATGGCGTCGTGATTGACGAGGTGCGGGATCAACCGGCGGACCTTTGGCCCATGCTGATTCGGCCCATGCTTACGACGACGAAGGGTTGGGCTGCGTTCGTCTCCACGCCAGCAGGGTTCGACTACTTTTACGACCTAGCCGAGAAAGCGCGCACCGAGCCGGGATGGGAGTTTTTTGCCGCCCCCTCAACGTGTAACCCGCTATTCACTGACGCCGAGTTTAACGCCGCTAAAGCAGAAATGAGCGAGGCGTTTTTTGCCCAAGAGATTCTAGCCGAGTTCCGGGACCTGCACTCCGGGTCGGCTTACGTAAACTTCTCAGAAGAAAACCTAACTGAGGTGCATCCATTTGCCCCGGCTGGGCTTCCCATTCAACCCTATGCCCCGGTCATTGTGGCGCTTGATTTCAACCTTTCCCCTATGGCTTGGACGCTTGGTCAGAAGGGGGGGAACCGCACGCATTGGTTCGACGAGATTTATCTAAAGAAGTCTCACACTCAAGAGGCGGCGCTTGAGCTCATTGCGAGAGTTAAGCAGCTCCCCATTAAGTGCGAGCCTAACCTCATTCTTATCGGTGACGCGACGGGCAAGGCTGGTCAACGTGCGGCAGCGGGCAAGTCAGATTATGCAATCCTTGAGGAGCTTTTGAACCAAGCGGGCATATCTTACGAGAACCGCACGCCCGAGAGTAACCCTCCCGTTAAAGACCGGGTTAACGTGGTGAATACCCGACTTCGGGCGGCAGACGGCACTCGGGCAATGACCGTCAACCCTCGAACTTGTCCTAACCTCAAGCGAGACCTTCAGCGCGTGGCGTGGAAGTCTGGCGCAAGTTTCACTCTGGATCAAACAACCAACCCCGAACTCACGCACGCATCGGACGGCGTGGGCTATGCCGAATGTTTATTCCACAAGCTCTGGGAACCTGCGCCCGGTCGTTTGCATGTTTTACGTAGAGGCTAAACACTAATTAAGGCCTATAACTCAGGGGGAAGAGTGCTGCGAATAGTAGGGACGCCTACCGCAGAAGGCGCCGGGTTCGAGTCCCGCTAGGCCAATCAATTACGCCCGAACCTCTAGCGTGTTTAAACTGTCGCTGATAGACCTTCATCAATGCCAGCATTGAACGAAATCCCCGCTTATCGCTCTTTTATTAAAGAACGTGACCGGGCCATTGAATCGCTCATCAATCGGGCAATCGCTGAATCAAACGACCTTTTACGCGGGGCACTATCAGCCGCCGTGCTCACAATTCTCGGGCAATTCGACGCAATGCGAAGAAACCCAAATCCTGCTCAAGCGATTAAGCATCTCGACCAAATGCTTGATGAGGTGTTTGGTTCCCTCGCGCGTGAGCTTGCACAAGTGCAGTCGCGCGTGATGTTTCACGTGGAACTTTTGACTAAGGCCGGGACCGCTGAAGCGCTCGCTAGGGTGAGTAAAATCAAGCCCGAAGTGCAGATGATCGCGACCCGGCCGACAAGGAACTCAAGAGACGAGCCCATCGAGGGCCGCGCCCGAGTAACCGTTGCAAAGTTTCAAAGGGATTTAGTGGACGCAGTATCCGCCTCGCTTTGGCTCGAAGAGGACATGGACGAGCTTAAGCGCAGACTTTGGGCCGCACTCCCAGACCAACGGGCACTCAAGCGCCCCCCTCGCAAACTTAAGCCCTTACAAGAGGCGAATTGGTTCGAGGACATTGAGGACGAGGACGAAGGAGAGATTGGGGTCCGCGCAGGAACTGGCGGCGCTCGGTTTACCTTTGGCAACTTTATGTCCGAGGATGAATGGCGCGGGCTTGTGAAAGACGTGACCGACACTTACATACCGACGAACCGTGGACCCGAGGCCGTGATTGAGGACGCCGAAGGATTTAAGCGCGAGCTCAAAAAGCTCATGCCGGACCTGACGCCCGCTTCGTTTGAAAATGGCTCAGTCGAGCTTCGATATGAGTGGCAGTATGAGCGGGAGCTCGCCCATGAGCTTGTGCGTCAAACCCAAACGAATGAAGAAAGCGAAGCCCGAAAGAACGGGGTTAAGTCATTCGTCTGGGTTGCAATCATTGACGACGTGACCGACGAATGCTGCGCTTGGCGGGATGGGCTAACCGTTGAAGAAATCGCCGACGCGCTACAGAATGACCACTCTGACGATGAGTGCCAAGCATTCGCACCGCCCGCGCACTTTAACTGCCGTTGTCGTTTGGCTCCCGTATTGGACGCCGAAGACATGAAGATCGAAAGTAACCAACCGGAGTTTGACGAATGGCTGACGAGCGTTTGATTGGCACCGCGACCCTAAAAGCAAAGCCCCTTGATTACGACACAGGCGACCAATGGGAACCGGCGTCTGAAGTTGGAAAGATTCACACAGTCCGAGAATTGGTCGAGGCTATTGAGTCCGGCCGTGCAGACGTTGACGCCCGGGTTTTTGCCGTCAATCCAAAGACTGGTGAGACTTCGATCAAGCGACTCGACCGCAAGGGGTTTCTAGAAGCCTTCCAAAAGGGATCGAAGCACTTCAACGGGGACGTGAGTCTGCGCGAGGCCGTCGACGCTTTCGCAATGGATACCGACGGGGGGGCCGCTCCCCTCTCGGTCGGTGATGATTTCGTCCCCCTCTTGGGCGGTAATTTTTACAAAAACCTTTATTTTTACGACTACATTCGTCAGGCCAACAGCGCGTTCTGGGCGCTGAATCACGATGCAATTGCGCATCAGGCCGTGAATATCATTGTGGATTTCACTCTAGGCCGTGGTTATCGCGTCGACTCGGATAACGAAGAGGCGCTGCTTGTTTGGCGCGCGTTTGAGAAAGCGAACAAGATCCCCGCGCTTATGCGGAAGTTTGCAAAGGAGCTTTCGGTCTACGGCGAAAGCATGATTTGGAAGCTCCCAAATCAAGAAACGTCCATCGTTCAAAACCGCGTCTCGACCCAACCCATTCGCAAGGGCTTGATCCCGCGCGTTCGATTGATTGACCCGAGCGTGATTTGGGAAATTGTAACGTGGCCGGAAGATCCCGACGAGCCGCTGTATTACGTGTGGGTTGCCCCGACCGCTTATCAGATTTATACGGGCATGGATCAACAGCACCAGGTCCCGTCGTCTAAGTTCATTTTTCAAACGATCCCGGCCGACCAACTCATGCATTACAAAGTGAACGAGGTGACGGGTGAGAAACGCGGGCGCTCGGATCTCTTCCCCGTGCTCGGGTTCTTGAAACGCCTTCGCGACTCGGTCAACTACTCAATCATAGCTCTACAAAAGCAAGCGGCCTATTGCATCGACACGACCATTGAGGGTTCTCAAGCCGACCTGCAAGCGTACATCGACGACCAGCAAAGCCAAGGGACCATCGCCCCGGCTGGGTCTGAGTTTGTCCACACGTCCAAGATCAAGCGCACTTACATGGGCGTCGAGGGCGGGAAGGGCTCACAGTCGTCCGCGTTCGAATGGTGCCTCTCAATGGTTGCCTCGGGTCTTGGGATCCCGATTTCATACTTTGGCACGCATCTTTCGGGCGGACAGACTCGCGCTTCGGCGATTGTCGCAACCGAGCCCGTCGCTAAACGCTTCGAGATGCGCCAGCAAATGTACGAGCAAGTCATCCAAGACCTTTGGGACTACGCGATGGAGTGGGCCGGCCTTGGGTCGGTGCCTTGTGAGGTAACGTTCCCTGAGATTATCACGCAGGACCGTTCGCAGAAGCTCAAGGACCTTGTCCTTGCCGAGCAGCAGGGATGGATTAGCCCAAAGCGTGCGGCCACGATTGCCGCGAAGGAACTCAACGTCACAGATTACGAGTGGGATTTGGAGCGCGAGGACATTGCCGAGCAACCCGCCCCCCCGCCCGCAAGCCCGACTGCGCCGCTTACGTCTCCCGGGCAAGCGCCCAAGCCCGCGCAAAGCGTCACAAGCCAAGACCGTTCGGAGGTAAAAAAGAATGGGTAAAGACTTAGGAAACGCGACTTTTGACGAGGTTATGGCAAACCCTGAAGCCTATGGGTTGCCCACGTTTGACCAATTCGCTCGAAACTCGGAAAAATATCTAGGCAGGGATGACGACCGTTTTGCAGAAGCCGACCGGGGTTCGACGCACCTCAAGGCGCACGTCCAGCGGCACATCTATGAAATTGAGGGTTATCGCTGCAAGTCTTTGGAAGAGGTGGAACGTATCGCAACGGCGCAGGGCATTAACATTCGCGAGCTCGACTATCGGCCGCAGGTGATCCCGCTCGGCGCTGGCAAGTGCGATCTCCTCGTAAAGTTTGTTTCAAAAGATCAGCGCGAGAAACGGAAGCTCTGGGGTTAACAAATGAAAAAAAACATTTTTATTGAAGCGATTGAGGGCGAAGAGTCTGGGACCGCCGATGGAGCCAAAAAGGGTTGGGAAACCCGAAAAAGCGGCGACATTGCCTCAAACCCTAATTCAGCAAGAGCCCGCGCCAAAGCGCGAGGGGACGCGCAACTAAAGAAAAACAGAGATGCTCAAATTGCGTTTTCAAAGCGCAGCACGGCCATTAAAAAGGGCATTCAAAACAAAGCCCAACGGGATGCCTGGAGCGACCATATCCGCTCCCTTTCAAAGGCAAGCACTGCAATTCGACGGGGCAAGCAAACCGAAGCGGGCCAAGAAAAGGGCGGGTTTAAGTTTTTCGGCGAAGAGTGTTTTAAAAAGGCTAAAAAATGAAAGTTTTACAAGCCCTAGCCGGAAACCCTGGTTTTTTTAAAGCGCTAGAATCTGCCGTTGAGGGTGAGGAGTCTGGCACTTCTGACGGTGCAAAGAAGGGCTGGGAAACTCGCAAAGGCGAAGGGTCTTCCGATGAAGACACCGCCAAAGACTTAAGCGATAAAGTGGCAAAAGCTGCGAGCGCCTCAAGCACGAGCAAAGATCCGGCCGATTGGAAGAAGAAAAGCGCCGAATATAAAAAAGCGCAGCGCGACAAGGAAGACCACGACCGTTATCTTCGAGTTAAAAAAGATATGGCCTCAAAAGGCGTTTCAAGCCTTAAAGATTATTTAGATAAAGCAAAGTCGAGCGGGAGTGCCGTAACATTGAAAGACGAAAAGAAAATTGCTCGTTCTTTTAAAAAGTTCCATCAAGAGGCGGGAGCTCAACCCGGCATCAAGACAACGCATTGGTTTTGGGGTTCTGAAGCCTTCATGCCCAAGCCCTCAAAGCCCGAGCATCAATTCACGGGTAAGGACGAACAATCGCCAGAGAAGCCGACTGCCGACGAACAGGCGCAGCGCATCCTCGTGGATACTCCCGGCATCTCGGGCGCGACCATGCTCAACGCAATGAAAGCCAAGGGTCTAAAGCTTGTCGACGAAAAGGCAATGGAAGCCGACGCATCGACTTTGCATCCAAGCGTGACGCGGGCAGGGACATTCTCCGAATGGAAGACGCGCGCATCTAAACGCGGCGCGGTAAAGCCAAAAGAATCTGAAGCTCCCAAGGCAGCGGGCCAATTCATCCGGGCGCGTTTTCTTGAATCAACTCCCGGCGGGGGGGCCGGTCCACATAAGTTCCGGGTTGCTCTTATCCAGGAAGGACTGGGCAACCTGCGTGATGGCTTCTACTACACGCGAGAGGCGCTAGAAGGGGCCGTGGCAGCCTTCGAAGGAAGGAAGTGCTACGCTGACCACCCCTCGCGCTCCGAGGAACAGGACCGGCCCGAACGATCCGTGCGCGACATCATCGGGCACTTTGAGAACGTAACGGTTGAAGAGTCGGACGACGGGGCAGCGATGCTTTGCGCCGATCTTATCATGCTACCCGACCCACCGTTTGAGTGGGCGCGCTCACTTGTGCGTGAGTCGCTTGAGTTCTCCAAAAAGTATCCAGACAAGGAGCTCGTGGGCTTGTCAATCAATGCGAACGGTGATGCCGTGGCGCTTCCCATTGATAAGTTTTTAACCGAGTCTAAGATCCCCGATGGGGCAAAGCCTAAGCTTCTGCGGGCTAAAGAGCAGGGGTTAAGCCAAGTCAGAGTCGTGCAAGCGATTACCGACGCGGTGTCAACGGACCTAGTCACAGAGCCCGGCGCTCGGGGCAAGGTTCTTTCTTTAATCGAGGGCGAACCTATGAAAGCAAAGAAAGTGAAAATGAAGCAAGCCGAGGACGAGGCAAAAATGAAACACGCCGAAGACGAGGCGAAAAAAAGCATTCTTCCTGAGTCTGCTGAAGCCGACGGCGCCGAAGACCACGAGGACGAAGAGCAGGACAAGGCGCTCATCCTCGACATGATTAAAAAGCACATGGGCGAAGCAGCCGAAGGCATGGAAGGCGAAGCCGAAGCCGCCGCCATGGAAGCTGTCGAGGCTTACAAGGAAATGGGCTACTCGAAAGAGGAAGCTTGCGAGGCCGCTGGTCACGCAATGAAACTCGCGAAGCACATGGCTGGGAAACAAGCCGAGGCCGAAAAGTGCGAGTCTGAAGCCAAAGAAGAAGAGGCGATGGAAGCCGAGGCTGAAGAAGAAGAAAAGAAAGAAAGCGAAGCAAAGCACGCTGAAGCCGACGTTGTGAAACTGACGGCTCGCATCGCATTCCTTGAGCGTGAGCTTAAGGTTCGCGGCTTGGCTGAAACCCTCGACAAGAAGCTTGCGGAAAGCGGCCTCGGTCGCGCTGAAACCGACAAGATCCGCGCGCTCATCGGCAAGCCACGCTCCGAGCAGCACATTGTCGAAACCATCAAAGTATTCAAAGAGGCGTTTGGTTCGAGAGGTGAGTCTCGGATTGAAAACCTCTTTGTTGTGACCGAAAAGGCGAGCGGAGTTGCCGAGAAAAAGTCTGGTTTCTCGTTCTCTGATTGCTTCAAAAAGTAAATCGAAAGGAAATTAAACAATGGCAACCACTCCAAAAAACCGCATCGTGCGGTCTGTCGCTCCCGGCAGCATTTTTGAAAACGCAAAGCCGCTCGTCTCTTCCGCGATCTCGTGGAACCAAGGCGACCTGCTTTATTTGGACACCGTCAACCATCTCCTCAAGCCACTCGACTCTGACGCACACGCTGCAACTATTTGCGGCATCGCTCGTCAGACCATCGTAAGCGGCAAGCCTGTGAGCCCTTATCAAGGGACCGCAGTCGACGCAGCACAAGCAATTGAAGCACTTGCCGGCCCGCAACATGGCGTCGTCGCAAAAATGCTTTTGAAAGCTGGTGATTCGTTCGTTCCGGGCGGGCTTGTGTTCTACGGAACCGACGCTCAAACCGTGTCGAGCTCTGGCACTAACCTCGTTGGCGTCTTCCAAGGTCCAGCAATCACGGCAGCAGCGGGCGATGAAGGCGAAGTCCTTTGCGTCTCTTACGTGACGGCAGCGGTCTAATTTAGAAAGGAACTCAAACAATGAAACACATTCTCACTGGTGTTAACACCGTAGAAGAAAATCAGAAGGCACGGTCTGCCGCTCTTTGGTCCTCGGACGAAGAAAAGCAGCTCGTCGAATCCATGCAGCGTCAATTCGGCGTCGACATTCGCGACCCGAAGGCGTTCCCAGTTCGCGAAGCTGGCTTCTCTTGGAAGTCGGTTAAGGCAAAATTGAACGAAGCCGACTCTATCACGGCATTCCCACAAGTCCTGCGCGCAGGTGTGCAGTCTGTCGTAAACTCCATGTATGAGACCGTGCCTGTCACGTTCGACTCTTGGGCAACGTCTGTTACCTCTAGCCGGATCGAAGAGCTCTATGCTCCGCTGCACGGCGTTGGTTTCCCAACGCAAGTTGGCGAGCAAGAAATGTTCCCAGAAGTCGGCGCGGCCGGTCTAGACATCAAGCTCCGCAACCGTAAGTACGGCACCCTGTTCCCAGTCAGCCGTGAACTTCTGGAAGACGACCAAACCGGGCAGTTCCAGAAGCTTTCGGGCCTCATGGGTCAATACGCCAAGCAAGTGCTTGAAGTGCTTTGCTACGGCAAGCTAGCTTCTGTGTCTGGCATGAAGTACGCCGGCCTCGAAGTGCCAGTCTCCGAAACGCAGCCCGCTTCGGAAGCGTCTTACCCATGGTCGACGTCTCTGGTCGGCGGCGGTGCAACCCGTCCGGCTTCTTACGGCGCATTGAACCAAGCAAACATTCAATCTGCTTTCATCGCTTTGATGAATCAGAAGAATCTGCTCGGCCTCAAGATGGGCGTGGCTCCTGACACCATTCTCATCAGCCCGCACTACAACTTCGATCTGTCGGTGCTCTTGAACTCTGCCTACTACCCAACCGGTGCAACGGCTGGTCAAACCGGCGGCGCGTTCTCGATCAACCCTCTCGAAGGGCTTGCGAAGAAGACCGTGTCTCGTTTCATGGTCGATTCCTCTGGTTCGTTCACTGGCGACTCGAAGCGCTGGATCATGCTCGACAGCAAGGTTCCATTCTTTGTTTGCCAGGTGCGCGAAGCCGCAGTTGTGGAAGTCGAAAACCCACTCTCGGGTCGTTCGTTCGACTCCGACGTGGTGCGCTTCAAGCTCCGCATCCGCGCGAACGCAGACTGGATCGATCCTCGCTTTGCTTACCAAGGCAGCGACGGCTCCATCTAATAAAACTCCTTGCGGGGGGCGTGGCTTCGGCTACGCTCCCCCTCGGGGGATTTTAAATGCGAACAGTTGCAGCCAAGACCTTAAAGCCCAAAAGACTCACGATTGCCGACGAAGTGCAGGACCAGGTCCGGCATGATCGAGCAAAGCCCGTTCAAGAGTTTAAGACATTGGCCGAAAAGGTCGCAAAGTCGACCATCTGCTTTAAGAACTTCTATCCGGCCGAGCTCCGGGAGACCTTTAAGTACGTCGACCGAATGAAGCGCATCGACCTAGTTTTCCCTTACGCAAAGTTGACCGAGGATGGACCAACGACGACGCTGCTAGTTGACCTTCCCGCGACCGACCAAGAAGTTGAAATCTGTCATCGCAAAGCAAAGATTTTGAAAGACGCGGGTTACAAGTACTGCGTCATTGAAAAAGATTCGAGCCTCTTCGAAGTGCTCCAACAATTAGGGGTTGTATGAGCTGGGCCACCGCTGTCTCGGATTTGAGACTTAAACTCTCTGACACGCCGCTAGATAAGCTTCGGGCGTTTAAGCGTGTCTTTGGTCAGATTGACGGGACGAATACGGTTTTTAAGACGTTCGAATACCGCCGGGTGACGGATTTCACGTCAGCCGCAGCCCCTCTTGGGGTTTACATCAACCAAGTGCGAATCAATGCGGTTCAAATCGCGTCAGATGATTTGCAGACGGGTTTCTTTACGCTCGCAGTCGCTCCCGCCCCGGGCGACGTGGTGGAGTGTACTTATTACACGCAGTTTTTCTTTGATTCGAACCTTCAGGACTTTTTGCGCCTTGGCACGCAATGGCTTGGGCTTGGCACCGATTACAACCAAGTACCCGAAGGGCTTCAACCTGCGGCGCTTCAGTATGCGTCGGCCGAAGCTTATCAAAAACTTGCAATGCGGTTTGCCGAGCATCTCTCAGAGACCTACCGCCTCGAAGACGCCCCGGACGCCGAGCGGTTTAAACTGGTCGACGAGTACAAGCGCATGAGCGAAGATTGCCGCAACGCAGCGACAGTGCTTCGGGATCAATACTACACGCGGCAAGGCCAAAGCTTGCAGCCTCTCTTTGCGGTCAATCGCGGCAAGGTTCGCGACGTGGCCCCCCCTCGGTAATGGCAAAACTGACTCTCGTTGCCGACGGCATCACGCAGCAGCTTGAGGGGTACGTCAAAAGGGCAAACGCTCTTGAGGGTTATTTAAACCGGGTTGTAGTCGAGCAGTATCGAAACATCCAACGCACTCGATGGATGACCGAAGGAGCAAGCGAGGGGAAGCCTTGGGACCCACTCTCGCCCCGCTATAGCGCTTGGAAGCGCGTCCATTACAAATCTTATCCCGGGGCTGGAACTCGAATGCTTGTGGCAACCGGGCGGCTTCAAAAGGGCGTGATCGGCATGAGCCCGGATTTCCGAAAGGTTACGACCCCGCGCTCCCTTACTATTTCCACGGCAGTCGAATACGCTGAACACGTAAACGAGGCCCGGTCTTTCACAACTTACTCGACGAAGAGCCTCAAAGAGATTTTGACGGGGATCAATAAGTTCCTGCTCAAGAACCAAATCCGAATCCCAAGGGCGTTTTAAATGGCAACCCGGCACCTAGTAGAAACCGCAGTTGACGCGATCAAGACCAAGCTTGAGGCCGACTTGCCCGCAGCCCTGACAGACGTTCGGGTTAACCGTGGCGATAACTTCGTTACGATGGAACCGCCCCGGGATTATTACATTTATGAAAAGGCCAAGGGCTACCGAACCCCTGCCGTGTTTATCATTGGGGACCGCATCGACTTTCTAAAAGAACGGCGCGGGGCGAACCATATCAACGCAGCCGTCCGGGTCAACGTGACCGTTTTGGTTGAGGATAAAGACGCCGAGCGGTTGACGACCAAGGCTTATCGGTATCAGGCTGCTATGCATCAAGTCCTTGACCAACAGCGTTTGCAGTCTGCCGATTTAGAGGCGAGTCTGACTTTAGTGATCCAGTCGGCCGGGTTTTCGCCTCTCTATTCGAATCTGCAACCGGGGGATCCTCAGGCCGTCTATCGCAAAGAAATTGTACTGGAAATTGACGTGTTCCAGTTTGAACCGCTCTAAAGGGGGAAAGAAAAAATGAGTTACGCAACCGTTACGACTTCAAACATGGAACTGACGCCGATGCGCGTCACTTTTGACGGCATCGACCTGGGCGGCACGCTTGGGAATATCGTCATTTCTGCAAAGTACACGAAGAGCAATATCTTGGCCGACCAAAGCGGTTCGACCGTTCGTGACCGTCGCGTTTCGGGAATGGAAATCACTGTCACGACCGAACTTGCTGAAATTAAAAACAAAGACGTGTGGAAGGTTGTTTTCCCTCACGCAACTTTGATCCCGACCGGAACGGCTGCGCTCGACTTTAAGGAAAACATGGGTGACGGCGATCTTTCGAACGCGGCCGAGCTCGTGCTCCATCCTCTGTCGATGCCCGATGCAACCGTGGCTTATGACTTTACGTTCTTTAAGGCTTGCGCGTCCGCAGAAAGCTCAATCACCTATGGGCCGACCGAACAAGCGCGCTTGAAAATTGTTTGGAATATTCTGCCAGACGAGTCTGCGCAGCCGAACAAGTTCATGCGCTACGGCGACCCTGCAATCGTTTAATTAAAGAAAGGTAATGCGTGGGGCTCTTTAACCTAAAGACTGGCAAACAGCTTGAACTCCCTGAAACCCAAGTCGTGTCCGATTTGGATGCGATGGTTGCCCATCCCGTAGCCTTTAGGCTTCATGGAAAAGTTCACTCTATTAAGCCGATCTCGGTTAAAGAGTTCTACGCATTTACTAACGCGGTGCTTTCTTTACAGGCTCTTGAAAGTGCCGAGCATCTCGCACCGACCCAAGTCATCGATCTTTATCAGCGGTTGATTCAATCGGTCTGTGAGACGGTTTCCCGGGCGGACATTGAGCAGATGACGCAAGCGCAATGCGGGGCGCTTTTAAATCTGATTGTGGAATGTGTGACGGGTAAGGCCCAAGTCGAGGAGTCAAAAGACACCCCGGCTGAAAAAAAAAGCCTTCCGAGCCCCTTAGCGCTCTACGTATCTCAGCCGCCGAGCAAGTGGCAGAGGCTTCGTTCCTTTTTGGCTGGGCTCCTGAAAAGACGTTAGACATGCCCGCGATTCGGTTCTTTGCGCTCATGCGCACGGGCCGAAAGCTTAAGGAACAAAAAGAGGCGGCACATTACGCAGCGCTTTGCGACATTGCGTCAATTTCTTTAGGCGACTCAAAATACTATCAGGAAGTTCGCTCATCGTTTGTAAAGCGAGCCTATCCGCAGGAAACTCAAGAGCGAAAAGCACTCGACCCGACCGACCCAAAGACTGGTGAAATCGTCACGAGTCTCTTCAATGAGGCGCAAAGGTTCCACTAAATGGCTGACGAAAAAACAACCTTCCGGCTAGACCTAGACGCAAAGCACTTTATTGAAGAGGCGATGCACGCAAAGCACAAGCTTGCGGAGATTGCCGAAGTCGAGGGCCTTCAGGAGCTTGGAAAGACTTTCATTAACCTAGGGAAGCTTGCGGGCGTAGTCGGCGCGGCTGTAATGGCGATGAAGGTGTCGCTTGATCTCACAGTTGAGGCCGAGCAAATCAACAAGGTTAATAACCTTTTCAAAGAGCTCACAACTCAAGCGGGCATCTCGACGCATGAGCTTGAGGAGGGTTTAAAACGGGTCGGCGCTGGCTTGGTTGATGATACGGACCTATTGCAGATTGCAAACAAGGCCATGATCTCAATGGGAACCAACGCAAAAGCGCTTGTGCCCATTCTTGAGATCGCGAGGAAAGCAACCGCAGTCTTTGGCGGAGATCTTTTACAAAACTTTGAAGCCCTCAACCAAGCAATGGCAACGGGGCAGGTGCGAGCCCTTAAACAATTCGGAATTACGGTTGACCTTGCTGGCGCACAAGCAAAACTCGCAAAAGAGTTGGGCGTAACGGTCGGGGCATTGACCGAGGCAGAAAAGCGGCAAGCGATCATGAATGCCGCAATCGAGGCCGGTCAAAAGCGTTTTGCAAGCGTTAAGCTTTCGACCGATAGCGCGACTTCGAGTCTCAAAATCCTGAGTGCCACGTTTAACGAAATTAAAGAGACCGCAATTCTTTTCTTTGATCGCGTCTTTGGGGATCTCACTCGCGCATCAATCAAGAAGTTTGCCGAAACCGTCCAAAGCGTTTCTCAAAGCTTTAAACAAACCTTTGGAACCGAAGCCGATAAAGCCGCCGGTCGGATGGCGTACTTGCGCCAGGAGATTAAGTTCTCCAATCAAGAAATTGAAAAAATGCAAAAGATGGCCGCCGAAGATCCGCGCTTTAAGACGGCGGATAAACAGGCCATGCTTACAAAGGGAATTGCGCACTATACAGACCGCGTCAAAACCCTCACGGCAGAACTTGAAAAGCTTGGCGGGGTCGAAAAGAAATCGGCTGATGATACCCTAAAGTCTGTCGAGGGTTCGGAAGCGGGAAAACGGCAAGCTAGAAAACTCACGACCGAGGAGCGGGCTAAAAACCTCATGGAAGAGGCCAAGGCCATGCAGATGATTGAGGCGGCAAACTCCGCCCGCATCAAGGCCGAGATGGAGGTTGAAACCGAAGCCTCTAACATGACGCGCTTGTTTCAAGAGCAAAAGATCGGTTTACAAGAGCAAGAGCGCGCGAAGCTCATGGAACTGGACGCGCAGCGGCAGCTCGGGGTTATTACCGAGCAAACATACCAGCACTTGAGGCTTCAGACTCACGCGCAAACCATCGCCGAGATTGAGGCGCTAGAGCTCAAGTCTAATGACGCTAAGATCCAAGCCGCTCGAAACCTTGCAAACATTCAACGGCAAGGGGCCGCTGGGTTTGCCGCAGGATTCAAAGCCGCGTCTTTAGAAGCAAGCCGGGACGTTAAGAACTTTTCAAAGCTTGGGGAAGTAGCCTTTAACTCTCTGAACAAAAATGCAAAGAACGCTTTCTTGGCCTTTGGCGAAGGCGCTCAATCTGCGGGCGAAATCATGCGCGGGTTTATGTTTAACGCAATTGCCGACATCGCGGACGCTCAAGGCTCTGAGTTCTTGGCGGCAGGGATTGCGGGCTTGAATCCCGCGATGCTTGCAGCCGGGGGCGCTTTGCTTGCCTTGGCCGGATTCTTACGCAGTCAAGCGAAGGGAACGTCAGCAATGACTGGCGCGCCTGGAGCGGGCGGGGGCGGTGCAGGGGCCGCACCGTCTCTCGCTGGACCCGATCAAGGGGCACTCACGACCGCAGAAGAGAAAAAGGCAAAGCGCGAGGTTACGATCCAAATCCAGGGGCACTACTTGGACACCGAGGGAAGCCGGCGCGCGCTCATGGAAATGATTCGCTCCGAGACAGACGCAACGGCTTTCAAGTACGTTGAGATCGGGCAGGGGGCCTAATGGCATTAAGAGCGAAAAGCCTTTTTCTTTACGGGTTCGACATCAACGCAACGAATGCTTCGCTAGACTTCAACGTTAACGGGGGTTCTACCCTTCAGGCCACGCTGCGCTATGGTTACTATTCGCTCAACTCCTTGATGACTGAAGTCATTCGGGCAATGGGCGAACAGGCCCCGCTTGAGACTTTTACTTACTCAATCAACCGCGCGGTTTCTGGCGGTCTTGAGAATCGCGTGACGATCTTGATTGCATCGGGCACGATTACGCTTCTTTTTGGAAGCGGGCCGCGCATCGTGAGCTCGTGTTCTGCAATTCTCGGGTTTGCAGCGGCGGACGTGACGGGCGCAAGTTTGACGAGTATTGCCACGGCTGGAACTGCACTTGTGACCGAGCGAGAGGGTTACAGTTATTTAAGCCCCGATTTCACCCGTAAGGTGAAGGGGTCGGTAAACATCTCTGCGTCGGGCGTGAAAGAAGCCATTGTTTACGAGGTGCAACAGTTTGCACAAGTCGAGTTTAAACATGAGCCAGAAGCCAAGGTTATCACGCAATGGACCCCGCTCATGGATTGGTTGATGCAGCAACGCCCCGTCGAACTTACGCCCGAACTCACAACCCCTTCGGTTGTGATTGAGGGGACTTTAGAAAAGACGGGTTACGATAGCGCTGGGCTTGGTTATCAGCTTTTAGAAATGCTTCCAGACTTTCCCTTTTACTACCGGACGGGGCTCATGGTGTTCAGAAAGAGCACGGGTCCGTATGCGGTCTTGAATCCTTGAGGTGAGCGATGGGTGTTTTAAACGGCCAGGCAGTTGAAGCGACAATCACAAATGCCGCCTTTTTAGAAAAGAACCAAGACTCAACCGGAATCGGTGAGGTTACACTTGCGAGCACGACTCCGGGCGCGGGAGCTCAAGTCGACAGTTTGCAGCGCGAGCACAACTCGGCCGCTTCCTTCATGGGGAAGGCTTTAAACTCTATCGTGACCGATTTGCCCGCGTGGGTGAATAACGATGTGGGAACGGCTACCGATCCCCTGTTTGATCGCGCCGACGCATTGACCGAACGATTTAACGATACGACCGGACACAATCACGACGGGACGGCCGGAAACGGTGCGCCCATTTCATCGTCTGATATTATCAACACGCCGCTCCGGGGGTACGTTCGCCAGGGCGTCGACATTCTTGGGGTGACAGGCTCAAGCTCAACAGTCACGCTAGATTTCTCGGGGTTTACTCCGGGGGGTTCAACGGTAGCGGTTGGCGTAGTAACCGACCCTCCCTGGAACAAGGTTGTCATTCGCCAAGCGACCGGCGCGGATCAAGACGACGTTTTCAAAGATGCGTCGGGCAACGTGGTCTATGGCCGACTGACTTTCTCGCTTGGGTCTTGGGCGCTTTCTTATTACGTCAATTTAAGCGGCACTGAGACGGCTTACTCTTTCGCGGTGAGCTCTGACGTTCGGTATTATTACCAAGAGATTTTCAATCCGCTTGACGCATCTGCAAGCCCTCCCGTTTTCTCCGAGTTCGCGGTCATTCCATCGGATAACCAGACCATTGATGTCATCACTGCAACGACGAGCTTACAGGGTAAAGTGAGCCTAGCCTCAAGCGCTCCCGGGGCAATTGCCTCAAGCGGGTCTGCCGGAACTGCAAACGCCGTCACAGCAAACGCGGACCACACGCACGAGGGCGTTCATTCGGTTAAGGCGTCGGGTTATTCCCAAATCTTGGGCGACGTTGAAATTGCGGGCTCAGGCGGGGCAACGGTCACGCAAGCCTCGTCTATCATTACGGTTGCCGCTCCTGCGCTTTCTAGCACAGCCCCTGCTGACGTTGGGTCTGCGGCTTCGATTGGCGTTGGGACTACGTCGGCACGAGCCGACCACGTCCATCAAGGCGTGCACTCGCTCGCAAAGAGCGGGAGCTCGGCACTTTATGCGGACGTAACGTTGACCGGGTCTGCGGGCGTAACGCTCACGCAATCGCTCCAAAACATCGACATTTCAGCGCCAGCACTTGCGAGCACAGCACCTGCTGACGTGGCCTCAAGCGCAGTGATTGGGGTCGGCACGACTTCGGCCCGGGCGGACCACGTACACCGAGGGGTTTTCTCGGTCAGCAAAAACGGGGCAACTCAACTTTTCGGGTCGGTCACGTTATCAGGCGGGACGAATGTTACTCTGACGCAAGTCGGCCAAGACATTTCAATCGCTGCGTCCGGGGGCGGTGGGGGCGGTAGTCTCTCGTTTTATGATACGCCAAGCCCCGAGATTTTGACCGAAGCGGTTGCCAGAAGTTTGAATGCTGGCGCTAAATACGCTTTCGATCCATGTGCGGCCGCAGCAGACAATCAAGCCGTGTTCGTCGATTTTAAAATCCCGACTTCTTACACGGGTGGAAATATCGCAATCAAGCTTTCGGGCTATACCCCAGCCACGGCCAACACTGCGGCTCTTTCCTTGACGGCTTTCTTAGTTCGCGCTGGAACTGATTCTTATGCAGCGCCGACACTCTCGAACACGACGACGGTTTCAACCGCAGCTCCTGGCACGGCGAATCGACTATTTACGCTTACGGCAACGCTTTCGACTGCCGGGGCTTTTGGAGTGGGAACGGCAACGGCCGGCGATGTAGTACGGGTTGGGATTCGAACCAACTACCCGACGCACACTCTGACAGACATTCTTTATTTGGTTACTAGCGCAAGCGAGGTGACGTTCTCATGATTCAAAGCACAGACCTTCAATTCTTAGGACGCGCGGGCGTTAATTATCTTTTAAGCCCGGGAGCGGAAACGGGCCGACAAGGTTGGTCGCTTTTCACAACGACTTTCACCTCGAACGTGCCGACGACAATTTCTGCGGGCGCTGCAAACTGCACGCTAACAAGTAGCACGACGACACCATTGCGTGGCACTCGATCCCTTGCCTTTGCAGTTACGACTGCGGCGGGGTCTGCCGGACAGGGCTTCATCTCGGACGTTTTCACGGTCGACAATGCAGACTTGGCGAAGGTTTTGACTGCTGCGTTTGATTACAATTTTTCGGCCGGCGGAACCTCGGTTGATGTGAGTGGAACGACTACTCAAACGCTTGAGATTTGGGTTTACAATGTAGGATTGGCGGCTTGGACGCAGCCCGCAGGTTTTCGCGGGATTAACCAAAACTCACTCCCGGGCTACGTTGCAGCAACCTTTCAAACAGATTCAAGCAACGCTTCGAACAAGAACCAATATCGAGTCGCGGTAATCATCAAGAACGCTCCCACGGGCACGTTTACGATGCAGGTTGATCAAGCCGTTGTCGGTCCTCAGACCGTGCAATACGGCGCTCCTGTGACGGATTGGCAGACCGCTTCGGTCGGCAATATTGTCGGTGTTAGTGGGGGATCTCTTGCAGTCGGAACCGGCGGCGGAGCGACCTACTCAGCTAAATACAGAAGAGTTGGGGATTCGGCTGAAGTATCTTATACACTAAGAATCGGAACATCTGGAACTTCGGACGTAACTGGAGTCGGTAATGTTTACTTATTTCCGTATCCGACCGGAATGAGTCCATCTGGACTTTTTAGTTACGAGGCGATTGGTTTTGGTGAAATTACCGCCGTAGGTTCTGCCGCTCCGACTAACCGTTTGATCGCAAAAGCTTATACTAATGGATTTATTTTAGATTCAACTGATTCTCTTTTGCTGGCTTCTGGAGGTAATCTCTACAATAACGCTAACACTCTTTCGGTTGTAATCACTTACAAAGTCGCTGGCTGGTCCTCGACCGTTCAAATGTCGAACGATACGGACACAAGAGTGGTGGCTGCTGGAGCTTATTACAATGCGGCGGCCATTGTTTGTCCCTCTGGGTCCGATACTTTAATTAACAATTACGCAGCAACAACTTTAGACACACACGGTCAATTTACTATTTCAACTGGGTCTTACGTTGTTCCTGTTTCTGGTGTTTACAGGATTGAAACACTGACTCTTTTGAATGGTGGGGCTGGCGTTGTTTCTGCTGCATTCATTACGAGACTTTTTATCAACAATGTTTATACCACGGACATTGCTAGATGCGACACAATACCGTCAGTCTACAATGCGGCTTCGATTGTTTATTCCGGGTCTACTTTGGTTAGTTTGAACGCTGGTCAGACGTTAACTCTAAAGATTTTTCAAAACAGTGGACAAAATAAGACGTTATCCGGTTCGAATGTTTATATTTCCCGCCTCTCCGGTCCCTCCGCAATCGCCGCGACGGAGACGGTGGCTGCGCGGTATACAAACACGGCTGGAACAGCACTAAGCCCAACGCCGTCTGCTATTCCGTTTGGAAACAAAGTTTTCGATACGCACGGCGCGTTTTCTGGAAGCACTTTCACAGCTCCAGTAAGTGGAAAATATAGTGTAAGCTGTTTGTTGACCCTTAACAGTGCAACATTAACAACCGCACAATCTTTTGAAATGATGATTTATAAAGGCGGGGTTTTTCACACAGATTTAAATGTTGTTATGGGTACTGGCGGAACTGTTTATTACAGAACCGGAAACTCAACAGTTATTTCCCTAAATGCTGGGGAATATATTCAAGTTTTTGCAAACACCACCGTCGCTACAACACTTTATAATGGTGCAGAATATAACCACGTATCTATCGTCCGAGTGGGTAACTAATCATGAAAAAGGTCATCATTAGAAATATGGCCGGAGTTCAAACTCACGGCGCTGAGATGGAAGATCCAACTGCTTGGATCGAGCAGTGCGTAGAGACTTGCGCTTGGGGTCTTCCTGCCCGTCCTGAGCTTGATGTTGAAGGCAAGGAAACTGGGATTGTGCTTCCTGCTGACTACACGATTGAAATCGTGGACGTGAGCGCAGAGCACGCGCTCGCTCAGTGCATTGCAAGCCGCAAGGCTGAGTATCCAAGCCCTGAAGACTTTTTAAATGCATACTTTGATGGAGACGAATCAGCCTTGGAACAACTTCGTTCCGCGCGTTTAATCGTAAAGGATAAGTATCCAAAACCATGACCACGACCGTCTACCCTCAAGGCTTTCTCCTTGCGAACCAAAAAGCCGACAAGCCGCTTAACGTCGTCTTTGAGATTGACGGTCTCAACTATGCTTTCGGTCTATCCACAACTTACAAGCGATTGCGTTACGGTGACGCGGGGATTTACTACGGAAAGCCCGGAATTGTTTACGGCGGATTGATTGAGGAGCCAACGGTCAAGCCTTACCTGTCGTTAGACTCTGCGCTCACCATTCAACAACGAATTGAGCCCGAGCAAGGCCGAAGCTCGACTGGAACAATGACCTTCGTCCTGGTCGATAAGAATCAAGAAGTGTCACAAGTCATTTCATCGGGCGGCGGCGTCCTTGATGAGATTTTGGGTCGGTCAATTTTGATCCGCGCGGGATTCACGACCGTTTCTTATCCTGACGAATACTTTGTCGTGTTTCGGGGCACGATTACAAACATAACGGTGCTATCGGGTAAAATCTCGATTACGGTTGCCGATGGAAACCAACGTCGACGCCAAGCCGTTTTCGCAGCGCAAAAAACAAAACTCACAAGCGCCCTAACAGCGGCTCCATCGCCCGGCACGTTTGAGAATGTTTTAGTGAATGACACAACCGGGTTTCCACTTCCGATCTTAGGTCCAGACGGGAATTACGATCCGAGCGTTAAGTTTTACATTGGCATCGATGACGAGTGGATGGAGTACGGAATCCCCGGGTTTAGCGCCACGCAGTTTTATGCGGAGCGCGGCTCTAGGGGCACAACGGTTGCGGACCACGACATTGACGCAGACGTTGTAAATGCGCTTGAGCTCGAAGGAAACGCAATCGACCTTGCGCTCAAAATCATGCTTTCGGGTTGGGGTGGCAATTGGATTGACGACATTGTGCCTCAAGCTCTTGGAACTAAAATTGACCCGCCTATTCCAGTTGTGGCTCGCGCAATCGTTTTGCCCGACAAGAAAGACGCGGTTGTTGATTACGGGTTGGTTGCTGGCGACTACGTTTCCATTTTGAATAGCGTTGCTGGAAACGACGGGATTTACACAATCGTCGACATTCAAAGTAACTCACTTGGAAACAATAACATTTTAATCGTTGACCAGGACTTAACGCTTGAGACCGGCAACACGGCGCTCGCAATGGGGTTTCGGTCTAAATATGACACGCTCCCAGACTTTGCGGGATTGAAACTCACGCCGCAGGATGTCGACGTTGCGACCCACGAGAACCTAAAAAACCTTTTCTTGGGCGACCAAAAGTACACGCTGCGTTTGTTCATTAAAGACCAGCAGACCGGAAAAGAGTTTATCGAGCGGGAGATTTATTACGCAATCGGAGCTTATGCGTTGACCCGTTACGGTCGCCTTTCAATGGGCATTACAAAGCCCCCGCTTGCCGGCGCAGCGCTTCAGTTTTTGAATGTCGATAATGTGATGGAACCTCAAAACATATCCATCACTCGCGGCCTTAATAACCGCCGATTTTTTAACCAGGTGCAGTATGAATACGACCCGTCAGACAACGGTAAGTTTCAATACATTGTGCGGGCGTTTGACGCGGATTCTTTGAACTCTATTGGGCAAATGACGCTCTTACCGATTAAGGCAACGGGCGTTCGCCAAGACCTAGGCGGGGACACTTTAGCGGCGACGACGACCAAAAATCTTCTGCAACGCTACAAGCGCGCGGCGTATGAGATCCGGCTCACCTGTAATTTCACGGTCGGGATTCAAATTGAAGCGGGCGACATTGTCGCGATTCAAGATAACGGGCAACTTCAGCTTCTCAATTTCGATACCGGAAAGCGTGACCTTGGGATCTCTCTTTTTGAGGTAATTGACCGGACGCTTGATCTTAAGACCGGGCGCGTGTCGCTTGTTTTATTGTCTGGGATTGGCGGCCAATACAACGACCGCTTTGCGACGATTGCCCCAAGCTCAAAGCTTACGGCTGCGTCGACCATTTCGAGTCTTTATATCGAGGACTCTTACGGCGCGATTTTCCCGGGCGCAGAGTACGACAAGTGGGTGGATTACGTCGGGCTTCCCGTCCTTGTGCATCGGGACGATTGGAGCGCCTATGACGAGGTGACGTTCGTCGGGCTTGATCCGGCTGATAATTACAAAATGCTCATCAGCCCGCCCCTTTCGTTCACTCCGGGAGCGGGTGACGTTGTGGAAATCGTCAATTATCCAACGAGCATCGACCCGACCGTAAACCAAACTTACAAAGTGCTGCACGCATTCTTGGATCCCGCAACGCCTGTCGTCACGGGTCCAAATGACAGCGAGTTCACGGTGAGTCCGGCAGACATTGGACGCTTCGCGGCGGGGCAGACAATTTTAGTTCACGACCCCGAGTGGAACAATTACAGCTCCGAAGTCAAAATTGCGTCGGTCGATACCCTTACTCAAACAATTTACACGTCAGAGTCTTTAACCTTTAGCCCGGCCGCCGGGGATCTTGTCGAGCTCACGGGCTTTGCAGATGGCGCTGGGCCGTATAGATTCGTCTAAAGAGGTAACATGGCAACCCTTGTCACGCCCGCCAGAAAATTGATTTACGCCCTCGGAACGCAGTTTAGGTCGGCAGTCTCAGAAGAACTCATCCAACGCATCGGGGCGGTTTCTAACTTTATCTCCCTTTACCAGCACTCTGAAAAACAGTTCTTTATCAATGGGGCTTACAGCAGCGCGACGGTTCCGGCCCTTGGAATTGACGGGCTTGCGGTGTTTGAGTTTGACGCCGAGATCATTGATGTTTGGATGTTTAACCTTGTCGCGGGCTCTGGGGGAACGACCGAGCTCGACCTAAAAATTGCGACCACCCCAGGCGGCGCTTTCACTTCGATTTTCTCAACGACTCCTGCAATCACGTCAGCGGCTGGAAACAATGTTTGGGTCGGTGCTCCTGGCGGGGCTTATACCCCTCCCGGGGGTACAACCGCGCCCGTTCTTTCAACGATCAACGTTAACGCTCACACCGCAATTCGGCTTGATATGCTTCAAACGCAAACAGGCGGGCAAAATTGCGGGCTCATCGTTCACTATCGGCCGAGGTAATCAATGGCGACCTATTCAAGCAACGTCACGCTTAAAGTTTCAAATAACATTCTTGTGGGTTGGTTTAAACAATACGGAACCGATCCGGGTTCCGGGACGTTGTACACGGTGCCAGCAAATAGCTATGCGATTATTTCTCTGATTAGTTGTTCAACGGCTGGCAGTAGTGCAAACGCTCGGCTGACAATTAACGGAGTCACGCAAAACAACCCCTATATTCAACCTTGGGTTTTACATCTTGGGCCTGGTTCAACGATTGGTTGGACCGGGGTTGCGTTTGCTTCTAACTTTCAAGGCGTTATTATGGGCGTCGAGTTCGTTAATAGCTAATCATGCGCGCCTTAATTGAGCAGATTGCAACCGAAGAAAAGCTAGACCCGTTGCTCTTTGTTGCTATTTGCACGGTTGAAAGCTCGCTTAATCCCTTGGCTGCTCGGTTTGAACCGGCTTGGCGGTATTTGTACCACCCCCGCGAGATCGCTTCTCAGCTTGTCATTTCGGTCGAAACCGAGACCGCGTTTCAATCCATGTCGTTTGGGTTGCCACAGATTATGGGCTCGGTGATGCGCGAGCGGGGGTACACGGACCACCTAAGCAAATGCTTTGTTGATCCAGCCCTACCCCTTCGCTACGCGGCGCGGCATCTTCGGGGATTCTTGGTTAAATATGGCGGGAACGAGTCCGACGCGATCTCGGCCTATAACCAGGGGAGCAACCGGAAGACGGCGGGCGGGCTTTATCAAAACCAGCGTTACGTCGACAAGGTTTCGGCGATCTTGAGAAAACTTCGGCCCGTTTGATTTTGGGGGCGCTCGCCTTGAGACTGTCTTGAGAGGATTCTCTCATGGCGAAACTTTTAGAAATTGCTCAATGGATTATGGCGCACGGCCTGGAAGTCGTCGCAGCCCTTCATGCGATCTTGGCCGCTTTGATCGCGTTCTTTATGGTTATCCCGGGCGATCAGCCTGAAAAGGCGCTTCAAGGCGTTGTCGACTTCATCGCTCGATTCTCCCGTAAGCAACTCCCCAAGGAGTGAAATGGGCGCGATTTCGGGCTTTCTAACAGCGTTGCCTAAAATCCTCGACCTTGTGTCGCGGTTGATTGCATTCGTGCAGCGCAAAGAGTTCCAAGACTGGATTTCGGACCTAGAAAGCACGATCAACAAAATCGAACAGGCGAAGACAGTCGAGGAGAAGCAGGATGCGGCTCGTTCTTTGGTTCGCGTTATTCGCACTCTTCACTAGCGCGGCGTCCTGTAAAAAGGGGCCGGAAGTCGTTGTATGCATTATTGATCCCGAGCGTATGGGTCTACAATGCGTTCGCCCCGACGAGACCGCGTTCTTTCTCCCGCTTGTTGACGCAGAGAACTTCGTCTGTTTTTCGCCCCGTGATCTCGAGAGGATTTTGAAAGCGTGCAAACCCGGACCAAGCGAAGGGGCCTCAACCCTTGAGGACGAACCAGAAGAGGCCGAGCCACGACCGCTCGGGAGAAACCATGTTTGACCGAAAGGTTGCACTAGACGGTTGGTTACTGTTGGGGGCGACTTTGATTGCTGGCGCTATTGGACTTGTCAGCTATTCATTCACGACGTTCGAGACCGTGAGTCACGCCCGCGAGCAAAGAGACACGATTGAGAAACGTCTCGACCGTATTGAGCAAAAGCTTGATCAGCTTCTTTCAAAATAAAAACCCGGGGCCGACTCAAGGAGAAAGAAAACCCCGGGTCCAAAAGAACGATAGCACCTAGGGCTGACCAGCTATCGCCCTCCTGCCCGAAACCACTTCGGGCAAGCTTTAGAGTTGAAAGAGAAGCAGTAGGGTTGCTGCTGCAAGGGAAAAGAAAAAGAGCTCAAGGAGATTCATTCATCCGCCCCGACTCTTCGCTCACGTTGGCGCTTGGTTGTTGCACAAGTCGGGCAAAGCGGCGGGCGTTTGGGTGTGGTTGTCGCCGCCCCGCACTTTCCGCAAGGGACCGTTCGGCACGCTTGGCAAAGCATCCTGGCGTTAAAGTACATCGGCTTGCCGCACTTGTTGCACGGGCCTTGGTTATTCTTCGGAGCCATGGACAACGTACTCCTCGAAGGCGTCAGACAGAATCTTTACGGTTTCCATGTCGGATCCTTGAATCTCAAGGCCCTCAAACGTGTTGCTAAGTTGCGCGCCCTTGAACGCTTCGAGCATGGCTTGGAGCCGTTCATTTCCTTCGAGCGTCTTTGTTTTTAGTGTATCCATTCTTCCCCCCCGGGATGTTTAAAATTGATTTGCGACTTCGTTCCAGTCGGGCCAAATGGCCTCGAAATTAGAGTCGGCTTCGCGTTCAATGTATGCACGCTCTTTTTTAGAATCCAACCACTCCGGGTTTAAAAACTCTTCAATGGTGCGCTTTTGTTCTTCGGGCGTCATTGCGTCCCATTTTTCAAGGCGCGTTTTCACGCGGTGCCCCCGATTTCGGCGCTTTCGAGTCCAAGCCTAACGTAACCAGCTTTATGAACCGGCTTCGTGAACTCGCGTTCTGGGTTGTAAACAAATACGATCCCTGGCGCGAAGGCGACGGTAAGCGATTGATTAGGGAGCGCGTTATCCATCGCGGTCTGTTTGAGTCGGTGCCCGAGCTCAATGAGTTGATCCGGGTCAACCTCAACCGAATACGCGACCGTGACGGCGTTCGTGTTACTCTCTTGTTTCAGCATTTTTTTCCCCCATTTAAAGCGCCCAACGCTAATGCGGCCGGGTCGCGTCCATCAATCCACCATTCAGAGACATCAATTAGCGCCTGTCTCAATCGTGCAATCTCGGCTTCGAGCTCTTGGATCTTTTCAGCGTCGGTCACATCGGCACCCAAAAAGACCATTAAGCAAAGCATTCAAAATGAATCCAAGGCCGTAAAAAATAAAAAAGTATTCAATCACGGTGAACAAATCGTCAGTCACTCATCACCTCGAAGCGCCGCCTTAGCATTAAAAACTGGGCAGTCAACGTGGCAGGGCTCGGCATCTAAACCTCGCACGGGGTGAGAATGCTCGCCCTCGGAGATCAAAAGCAGCCACGTTCGAAGCCGCTCAATCTCGTCCTCAAGCTCAGAGAACGTCGTCGCCTGAATCATCGGGCACCTTCCCGAGTTGTTGCGCCCCGCCCTTCGAAACGAGGTGACGCCATGAATGGCCTGAAATGACGGCTTTCTTTACTTTTTCGCCGGTCTTCTTTGAGTCGTATTCTTGATATTCAAGCGCGCCCTCAACGTAAAGCGTGTCGCCTTTTTTAACGGAAAAACCGACTTTCTCGGCAGACTCGCGCCAAAACGTGACCGAGTGCCAAAAGGTTTTTTTGGTTTCGCCGTAACCCTTGTCGGTTGCGAGGGAAACCTCGACGACTGCGAGACCTGCGGGCGTATGCCTGACGACGGGATCCTGTCCGACGCGCCCAATAAGAATGACTGTGTTAACCATGGGAACCTCCAAAAGAATCGAATGAGCCCTGTTCAAGTCCGGGCTCTTTAGGTGTCTGGGCTTGGCGTTTGGCGACTTCTGCGGAAACCATGTCGAGGACGAGGCGACCTTGAGGGCTCATCTCGTCAACGGTTTTCCCGGCCGCGACTAGCTTTTCGGTCACGTCGAGGATGTAACCTTCAAGCTCAATTTCCGACCGTTCCCGTAGGGCTTTCCCTTTAAGGTATCCGGTCGAGGGGACGAAGCTCGAAGAGTCGACGGGTTCTGCGGGCTTTGGGGCGGCTTTAGGTTGTGGTTGAAGCGGTGGGCTTGGCTCGCGGAACTGCGCGGCTTGTGGGGCAACCTCGCGCGTCTGCGCGGGCTTCCCGCTCGCAGCGTTGGCGTCGTCGTCCGAATCACTCACGATCCCAAGTAGTGCAGCCAAAGAATAACGCCGCGCGTAAGAGATCGCGGACCCATAACCTTGTGGGTCTGTCTTGACCGGCTTAATCGGGTAATCGCTTTCGATCCATTCTCCGGAGGCGTGGGCAAGGAGCGTGCTCATGACCATAGG